>QWCN01002226.1_pt1 | contig 26151 bp, 24 predicted proteins | sample 1972711 | NCBI WGS metagenome assembly QWCN01 (sample SAMN09866707, study PRJNA288562) | Human gut metagenome isolate term1_stool, whole genome shotgun sequencing... | isolation source: gut | host: Homo sapiens | place: USA: California
CGTAACACCGCCAACAGACAATAACACCCAGCCGGCACCGGCAAACTATACAGTAACATTTGTAGGAGCAGATAATGCAGTCCTTGCAACACAGACAGTTACATCAGGGGCAGTAACAGCAAAACCGGCAGATCCGGTCAGAAAGAAGTACACATTTGAAGGCTGGTATGCAGGAACAACAGCATATGATTTTGCAGCACCTGTAACAGCAGATCTTACGATTACAGCAAAATGGGCAAAAGTATCTGTCAGCAAAGCAAAATTAAGCAGTGCAAAGAACAGCAAGAAAAAGACATTAGTTGTAAAAGCGAAAAAGACGAGTGGTGCAGCAGGATACGAATACATTATCGCTACAGATAAGAAATTCAAGAAAAATGTGAAGAAATCTACAACAACAAAGACTTCTGTAAGATTTAAGAAGCTGAAAAAAGGTAAAACCTACTATGTAAAAGTAAGGGCATATAAAAAGGATTCTGCCAATAGTAAAGTATATGGTTCTTACAGTGCGGTAAAGAAAGTGAAGATCAAGAAATAAGATCAGCTTTTATACGAAAACAAAAAGGTTACAGTCTGCGGGTATTCTGCGGACTGTGACCTTTTTCTCTTGCGAAAAGCAGGTATTCTGTTTATAATGATAAAGATGTAACTATGAGGGTAATGAATAACTGAGATATGAAAAGGGTAACGATATAGATACGAAGTAGTTGCAGAGAATGTTAAAAGAAAAGAGGAATAGAATATGCCAGAAAATAGTTCATGCAGCAGTGCATCTTCCTGTTCAAGGGAAAGCTGCGAAGGCTGTCCAAGTCATAATAAAACAGCAGGTTCTCCGATAGCGGTAGAACCGATCAATCCACTTTCATCTGTAAAAAAAGTCATTGGTGTTGTCAGTGGAAAAGGTGGTGTCGGAAAATCATTCGTGACAGCATCTCTTGCTGTAGCCATGCAGAAAGCGGGCTATCAGGTGGGGATCATGGATGCGGATATCACAGGTCCTTCCATTCCAAAGATGTTTGGAGTACATGGACCGGCATATGGAACAGATGATGGAATGTATGCGATCGCAGCAGAAAACGGAACAAAGATCATGTCGATCAATCTGTTAGTAGATGATGAAGAAGCACCGGTGATCTGGAGAGGACCGGTGATCGGAGGTGCTGTCAAGCAGTTCTGGACAGATGTGATCTGGGGAGATTTAGATTATCTGTTTGTGGATATGCCGCCGGGAACAGGTGATGTCCCATTGACCGTTTTCCAGTCAATCCCGGTAGATGGGATCGTGATCGTTACTTCTCCACAGGAGTTAGTACAGTTGATCGTAAAGAAAGCCTATAACATGGCAACGATGATGGATATTCCGGTACTTGGGTTAGTAGAGAATTTCAGCTATGTAAAATGTCCGGACTGTGGAAAAGAGATCCGTATTTTCGGTGAGAGCCATGTGGATGACGTGGCAAAAGAATTATCCATCCCGGTATTCGGCAAACTGCCGATCGAGCCGGAACTTGCAAAAGCAGCGGATGCCGGTAAATTCTATGAAACCGAGAATCCATATCTTGCAGCAGGGATTGAAGTATTAAAGATCAGTAAATAGAGAAAACCTCCGTTTTATCCGGTAAGAACGAATCATGTTCAAACAGGATAAGACGGAGGTTTTTTATCTGATGTTTTCCGTCAGGAATACACCATGATATGAAATGACAGGATAGACAATTTCTGCCTATTTCCTTTGTAAAGGAATCGGGTTCATGTCTAAGCCGCGATTAGCATCTGCTTCCGGATCTTCACCAAATACATAATCTTTGCCCGGCAGGATTGCATTTAAAAGAATTCCTGCGATCGCAGCAATGGCAAGACCTGTCAATGTGATAGAAGTTGTACCAACCGTAAATGTCAGGCCATTTGCAAATCCAAGACCGGATACTAAAATGACAGCAGCAATGATCAGATTTCTGGATTTTGTGAAATCCACATGATTTTCTACGACATTCCGTACACCGATCGCAGAGATCATTCCGTAGAGCATGAAGCTGACACCACCGATGATCGCAGATGGCAGGGAACCGATGATTTCAGCGAATTTCGGCATGAAGCTTAAAATGACTGCGTAAACGGCAGCTAAACGGATGACTCTGGGATCATATACCTTACTAAGTTCAAGTACACCGGTATTTTCTCCATAAGTAGTATTCGCAGGGCCTCCAAACAATGCGGAGAAAGAAGTTGCAAGTCCGTCACCGATCAATGTACGGTGCAGTCCCGGATCTTCGATCAGGTTTTCTCCGACAGTTGCAGAGATCGCAGACATATCACCGATATGCTCCATCATGGTAGCAAGAGCAATCGGAGCCATGACTAAGATGGCAGTCAGATTGAATTTACAGATCTGAAACTGTGGAACACCAAGTATGGATGCAGAAGCGACGTTGGTGAAATCCAAAATAGCAGAACCATCAGGATTTGTCAGACCGCAGGCGTTCATAATTAAAGCTGCACAGTAAGAGATCACAACACCAAGCAGGATCGGGATGATCTTAAACATTCCTTTTCCCCAGATATTAAAGATGATGATCGTTGCAAGTGCAATGAGTGCTAATATCCAGTTCGTCGAAGCATTAGAAACAGCCGATGGTGCAAGGCTTAAACCGATACAGATAATGATCGGACCGGTAACAGCCGGTGGAAGGAAAGTCATGACCTTTTTGACACCGACAAGTTTGATCACAAGTGCAAGGATCAGATAAAGCAGTCCTGCTACAACGATTCCGCCACAGGCATATGGTAATTTTTCACCCATTGTCATATCTTTAAAAATTCCGGTGTCTAAATTTGCAACGGTAGAAAATCCACCTAAGAATGCAAATGAAGAACCTAAAAATGCAGGAACTTTTAATTTCGAACAAAGATGGAAGAATAAAGTTCCGACTCCGGCGAAAAACAGAGTAACCTGAATGGATAATCCTTCGCCTTCAAAATAAGTATTGACTAAGATCGGTACTAAGATGGTTGCACCAAACATGGCAAACATATGCTGAAGACCTAAGATTAACATTTTTGGAATACCAAGCGTGGTGGCATCACGGATCGGCTCGACTTCGTTATTCATTGAAAACTCCCTCCTGTGTGTATCTTAACATTTCTCCGGATCTGTGTAAGCTTCTCCGAATGTTTCAACAGTTACTTTTTTCATGCGCTGATCTTCCATTGGACGGTCGTTGTAATCTGTTGCTGTTTCAGCAATCTTATTGACAACGTCCATACCTTCTGTGATCTTGCCAAAAGCTGCATAGGCACCGTCTAAGTGTGGGGCATTTTTGTGCATGATGAAGAACTGGCTTCCGGCAGAGTCCGGCATCATGGAACGGGCCATGGATAAAACTCCGGCAGAATGTCTAAGATCATTTGCAAAACCGTTCTGTGCAAATTCGCCTTTGATACTGTATCCCGGGCCACCCATACCGGTTCCTTCCGGATCGCCGCCCTGGATCATAAAACCGTTGATAACACGGTGAAAGATCAGACCGTCATAGAATCCGCTGCTTACTAAGCTGATAAAATTGCGGACAGTGTTTGGGGCGATTTCCGGATAAAGTTCCGCTTTCATGATATCGCCATTTTCCATTTCAAATGTGATGATTGGATTTTGAGCCATGATAGACCTCCTTTTGTTTGTGTGATGGTCTGCTGCATACGCAGTGACCGATTTCTGCACAACATTGTAGCATATTCTTAACAAAAAAAGAAGTAAGATAAAAAATATGAAAAATCTTCTTGACGAAACTAAATAGATTAGCTATTATAAACATAAGTTAGTTACAACTAATCAAATGATATGATAAATTTTACGGATGTATCTTAAGACAGGACCGGAGAGATGCATACGAGTACATCGTTTTTGAAATAACTACACCATTCACTTGCCTGTGAATCCGATCGTATGGGTATAGTTATTTACGAAACGATGTAGCAGAATCCCGAACGGTACAAACATAGTGACCTGTTTAAGTATCGGGGATCCATATAGCGTATTTTAGGAGGAAAGATATGAGTGTTGTTATCGTAGGAGGGCATGACAGGATGGTCTGCCAATATAAAAAAATCTGTAAAGAGTTCAAATGCAAGGCAAAAGTGTTTACACAGATGTCTGCAAATTTAAGCAGTCAGATCGGTTCACCGGATCTGATCATTTTATTTACGAACACCGTTTCACATAAAATGGTTCGCTGTGCAGTTGCCGAAGCAGAGAAGTGCAATGCAGATATTGTAAGATGCCATACAAGCAGCGGAAATGCATTAAATGAAATCTTAGAGAAAGCCTGCTCATAAGAAATATTCTGAAATTGTTAAAAAATTATGAAAAATAACGGAAAAGATTTACTTTAACCTATTCTTGTTATACACTATAAACATACATATTGTATAGAATCAGACAATATAACAATACAAGGAAGATTAAAGGAGGTAGTTTCCAATGGCAAGATTTACATTACCGCGTGATCTCTATCACGGAAAAGGTTCACTTGAGGCTTTAAAATCATTTCAGGGTAAGAAAGCCATGATATGTGTTGGCGGTGGTTCTATGAAACGGTTCGGATTTTTAGACCGTGCAGTAGACTATTTAAAAGAAGCAGGTATGGAAGTAGAATTGTTTGAGGGGATCGAGCCGGATCCATCTGTAGAAACAGTGATGAAGGGTGCAGAAGCAATGCTCCGCTTTGAACCGGACTGGATCATTGCAATGGGCGGTGGTTCACCGATCGATGCAGCAAAGGCAATGTGGATCAAATATGAATATCCGGATATTACCTTTGAAGATATGTGCAAGGTATTTGGTATACCGAGCTTAAGAAAGAAAGCACATTTCTGTGCGATTTCTTCTACATCGGGAACAGCTACAGAAGTAACTGCATTCTCTATTATTACAGATTATGAGAAAGGTATCAAATATCCGATTGCAGACTTTGAGATCACACCGGACGTTGCGATCGTTGATCCTGACTTAGCAGAAACCATGCCGCAGAAGTTGGTAGCGCATACCGGAATGGATGCAATGACACATGCGATCGAAGCATATGTATCTACTGCTAATTGTGACTTTACAGATCCGTTAGCATTACATGCGATCAAGATGATCCAGAATGATCTTGTCGATTCATATAACGGAGATATGGCTAAGAGAGATGCAATGCATAATGCACAGTGTTTAGCTGGTATGGCATTCTCAAATGCCCTGCTTGGAATTGTACATTCCATGGCACATAAGACCGGTGCAGCGTTTGCAGATCATGGCGCACATATTATACATGGCGCAGCAAATGCAATGTATCTGCCGAAAGTTATCGCATTTAATGCAAAAGATGAAGCAGCGAAGAAACGTTATGGCGATATTGCAGATTTCATGGGATTAGGCGGCAATAGCTTAGATGAAAAAGTAACATTATTGATCGATTATCTTAGAAAGATGAATGATGATCTTAAGATCCCGCACTGTATTAAGAATTATGGTGCAGACAGCTATCCGGCAGAACAGGGATTTGTACCGGAAGATGTATTCTTAGAAAGACTGCCAGAGATTGCAGCTAATGCGATCTTAGATGCCTGTACAGGTTCGAATCCTCGTCAGCCGAGTCAGGAGGAGATGGAGAAACTGTTGAAATGCTGTTACTATGATACAGAAGTGGATTTCTAAGCAAACATTAAAAAGTGTTCACATATGGACTGCATCCGGAACATATTCTGGGTGCAGTTTTTTTCGGAGGCGGAATACGGCCGAAAAAGACATCATTTAATGCCGTCATTATAATATGGCAGAATAGTTATCAAAAATCCCGGGTTATTTCTTGCATAATCAAAAAAAAACGTGTGATAATAGTAAGAGAACATTCATACTTGTGTAAAGGAGAAGTGATATGAGAAAAAGTATCGGTAAGAAGATCACGGCATGGATCACGTTATTAGGTGTGTTTATGATCTTGATCTGTGTATTGGATTTGGGGGCATTAAACAAGATAAATCAGTACAAAGTAGGGATTGTACAGAATGTGGAAACGATAAAAACCGCAGGGAGCGGTGGTGATGCGGCAGATCTGGCAGCAGTGCAGGAGAGTACGGACTATCTGTTAGATAGGATAGGTATCCGGATCGAAGGGACGGTGCTGTTCAATATCATTTTGATCGTTGTTGCAATCATGATCTATGTGGTAATACTGATCGTTATCCGGCAGACAATAACGAAGCCTGCACAAGATGCCAGCAGGCATTTAGGCGAAATGGTGGATAAAATAGAAAATGACGAAGGGGATCTGACACAAAGACTTGCAGTACGATCTAAGGATGAGATTGGTCAGATGGCAAATGGGGTCAATGAATTTATCGCACAGTTACAGGGATTGATGTTAAAGGTACAGGAAGAGTCAGCAAACATACTGCAGTCAGTATCGGAAGTATCCTCGCAGGTCAGCGATTCAAACCAGAGTGCACTGAGTATTTCTTCTGCAATGGAAGAATTAGCAGCAAGTATGGAGGAGATTTCTGCTACAGTAGAACATATCGCAGCAGGAACAACAGAGATTTTAGGCAGTATTCAGGACATCAGTACACGGGCAGACAATGGTGCAGAAACGATCGCTTCCATCAAAGGACATGCTGAGGAACTGCATACACAGACGATAGACAGCAAGGAAAAGACTACGGCTATATTTGAGGAGATCAGCAGAGTATTAAATGCATCTGTGGAAGAAAGTAAAAATGTAGAAAAGATCAACGAGCTGACCGGAAATATCTTAGATATTGCAAGTCAGACAAATCTGTTAGCATTGAATGCATCGATCGAAGCGGCAAGGGCAGGTGAAGCAGGAAAAGGATTTGCAGTTGTAGCAGACGAGATCCGTAACCTTGCAGATAACAGCAGAGATACCGCAAATGATATCCAGAATATCAGCAACATGGTAACAGGTGCGGTTGATGCACTTGCAGGCAATGCAGAGAAGATGATACAGTTTATCTCAGAGCATGTAATGAAAGATTATGATGGTTTTGTGGATGTGGCAGACCAGTATCAGAATGATGCAGATGAAATGAACCTGATGCTGATGGATTTTGCAAAGAAAGCATCTACAATCGCAAATACCATGACAGAGATGGACAGCGGTATCCGTAACATTTCCGTTACGGTAGATGAGAGTGCAAATGCCGTCACGCAGGTAGCCAATGATACAGCAACACTTGTCAACGCTATGTCACAGATCCAGACAGAAACAGATCATAATCAGGATATCTCTGTTAAATTGGGAAATGAAGTAAAACGTTTTAAACAGGTATAAGGAATCAACCGTATGGAAGGACATCGGTATTCACAGACATTATGTTTGTGGGTGCAGATGTCTTTTTTGGATTATAATAGCAAATTACAATAAAACTCATATTTTATACGCAGAATGAGTATATTATGTGCAAATCGAACATGGAAAATAATAGAAAAACCCTGCGGTGATATAATTAGTCTGTAATTGTCTGGCTTTTTGAAATACTTTACAGATGATAAATAAGGAGAATGTATGTTACAGATAGCCATTTGTGATGATGTAGTAGAACAGACTCTTGTGTTACAAAATTATGTACGTGAGTACTGTGAAAGGAGAAAAATAGAATATAAATTGTATATTTATACGTCAGGAATCGAAATGCTTGCTGATGCAGAGAAAATGGATATTGTTTTCTTAGATATTGAAATGCCGAATTTAGATGGCATTGAAACCGGAAGACAGATACGGGAGAAAAATAGTGTCTGTCGGATCATAATGGCAACCTGTATGGTCGAGAGAATGAAAGAAGCCTTTTTCATTGAGGCTTTTCGTTTTATTGTCAAACCATTTGATCAGAAAGAGGTGGAAGAAGCATTAGATGCCTGCATGAAAAAGATATTAGGAAGCAGGAGTATTTTATTGTATCTTAATCGGAATATCTATGAAGTTCATCAAAGTGAAATTCAATATATTATCACCTATGATAGTGCGTGTGAATACAGAGTCAGGGACAAGATGCTGAGAAGTGAAACTTCTTTAAGAGAACTAGAAAGCCAGCTTGATAACAGACTCTTTTTTCGTGTGCACAGGAAATATATTGTGAATATGGCGCATATCCGTTCTTACAAAAATGGGCAGATCCAGATGAAAGATGTGAAACTGCCTGTTTCAAGGAGAAGAAAGAAGGAGTTCGAACAGGCATACATGGAATTTGACTTAAAATATCGTTGAGGTGGAATATGCAGATTTTAATACTTTGTGGAATTTATGCAGTGGAACTGTTTTGTTATCAGTTGGGATTGCGGATTTTATTTGAGGTTCAGTTAAAGACGAAGGTATGGATGTTTGTAGGGCTGGTATTGCCGGTGCTGATCGGGGTGATGGCGGTGGATGCATCGGGGAAGAATGTGCTGGTGTCTTTGGTAGTGATCGCAGTTACGTTTTTGACTGTTGAGGGCAGAGTGCTGGAAAAAGGAGTGCGTATTATTTTGACACTCCTGTTATTGATGTGTGTAGAAGAAGTTTTTGCATATATTTGTAAAGAATTCGTTGTGTTTCGGAGTGCATACCGCATTAACATAAATTACTTGAAAATTAAGTGTTGTGCAGGGATTGGGGTTTGTATATTGAATATTACAAAAATTAAAGTCTTGAATAAACAAAAAGTGCACATTAGTTCCTGTATATATTTTCTATTGGGAATGATCGGAACATCAATGTTGCTTTGCTTAGCAATGTTAAATTATACAAAAAATTTTTTCGTCAATATGAGGTTTAAAATTTTTTGCAGTATTATGGACATTGTAATATGTATAGGTGTATATCTTTTGGTTCTCTTTGTAATATATATTAAAAATGCACATGAACGAATGGAACATTTGCTTGAAACAGAGCAGTTGATGAAAGAATCTCAGGTAAATTATTATAAACAGCTTTTGAAAAAAGAAAGTGAAACCAGAAAGTACAGACATGATATGGTGAATCATCTGGTATATTTGCAGGAAGTTCTTAAAAACAATCAAGTGGAAAATGCCAGAAAATATGTTGAAGATATTTTGGGTGGGTTTAAACGAATCCAAAATGCGTATTATGTAACCGGTAATGAGATGGTAGATACGATCATGAATTATTTTTTGGGAATGTTGCCGGAGAGTGTACATATAGAAATTCATGGAAAGTATCCCATTGAACTTGCCATGGAAGAAATTGATATATGTACAATATTTGCCAATGTCTTTCAGAATGCAGTAGAAGAAATTATAGAAAATCCGATACAAGAGGCGGCAGTACAAGTAGAAATCACAAAGGGAAAACAGTATGTGGAATATAAAATCAAAAATTCCATATATACTGATATCGTGATTGGCAGAAATGGTCTGCCAAAATCAGAAAAGAGTGATAAGAAAAATCATGGAATTGGTATGGTGAATGTGAAAGAAACCATAGAAAGGAATGAAGGAAGATTTCAGTGGTGTCAGAAAGAGGGATTTTTCTGTGTGGTACTTACATTACCGATAAAAAATATGACCGCTTAGGGGGAAAAGTGACCGCTTAGGGTGTTATCCTAGTGTGGAGAAATATGAACATCTACTCTATTTATGTAACTTTGAAACAGGTGATAAATAGAGGAGGGTGTTCATGTATCGTGTAGTTGCTTTAACTATATTTGATGAATTATTAAGATGGATTTTTGGCTAATTCAGTACAAAATCATACGAGGTGTCTGCATCAGCAATGAAGCAGACACCTAAATTATTTTACATGTAAAATCGGGGGAGATACATATGACAACGCATGAAGCCAAAGAAATCTATTTAAATTCGGATTGTTCATATTTTTTGATGTGTACAAATGATTATTCGGGATATATTGAGTACCGGCAGTTAGGACTGCAAAAGGCACAGGAAGAAGTCTGGAAAAATGAAAAGCTGCAGATGCTTTCCATGGAAATCAAAAGAACCGGAGATTACAGGCTCTTTCGCAGAATGTATGAGATTGCAAAAGAATTTCATGATCATGAAAAGTTGAATATCATGTTAGATGCACTTTCAAGGATCAAAAGCCCGATGACACCGGAGCAGAGAGTGGATGTTGCAGAAACGATTTTAGGAAGGAAGTTTATGCGTGTGAGAAGCGGGCTGATCTACTGGGCATATGATACCGGACAGAAAGGAATCGCCATTTTGTTAGCAGATGCAGTGATCACTTATTTGAATCTTTCGACTGTGACATCTGTTGATTTAGATAAAAGGATTCAAAAAGGAAGAAGGCTCTGCCATAAGATCACAGCAGAATTGAAATTGAATTTTTCGGAAAAAGACTTTGCGGAAGGGACAGATTATTACAAAAAAGCATATGTCGCAGAGAATGCAAAACCGACGGATATCTGGAAGAGGGCTTGAGGAACATGCTGATTTGTGAATTGTGGTTACTGTTCAGACGCAAACTTGACACCGTGCTGTCAATCTATGCGCCATAGTGTAATTATTATGTGATTACAGCCCATGTTACAATTAGATACAATTTGTTATTGTACAAAAAAATGCAAATACTGTATAATGAAAAAAAGGATGTGATAGCATGATGTTAGATGATAAATTAAAGGAAATTTTAGACCAATTATCAATAAGTTTAAAAAGTATATATGGAGCGAAATTAAAGTCCGTTATTTTATATGGTTCTGTAGCGAGAGGAACTGCTACAACAGAATCAGATATTGATATTATGGTGCTGGTCGATTTGTCACCGGAAGAAATGAAAAATTATGCAGATCAATTATGTGATGTTTCTACAGATTTTGCATTGGAATATTTCAGGGTATTTTCAATTATGGATGTTTGCTATTCTGAATTTAGAGAGTGGGAACAGGTGTTACCGTTTTATCGAAATGTAGCAAATGAAGGAGTTATTTTATATGCCGCATAGTGTAAAGGATTTATCAGATTATCGGTTAGAACGGGCAAAAGAAGATATTCAGACAGCAAAGATCAATATAGATAACGGTCTTTATAAGGGTGCGGTGAATCGTTCTTATTATGCTATTTTTCATGCAATTCGTGCAGTCAATGTTTTAGATGGTTTTGATGCATCAAAACATTCATCTGTTATTGCCCATTTTAATCAGTATCATGTGCATATGGGTGATTTTGAAAAGGGAACATATAAGATCATTGATTCTGCATATCGTATACGTGAGAAGTGTGATTATTCAGATTTTTTTATCGTATCAAAAGAAGATGCAGTGGATCAATACGAAAAGGCTCTTGAATTTATAGCAAGTGTTGAATGTTATCTGAGTATGAAGTAGAATATCTATTACAATATCATATTCAAATACACCACCCAAGGAGCAATAGAACATGAACATAAACAATATCCCGCAGCTATCCATAAAAAACAACCACCTGCACATGGACGGCAGGGACATCGTAGCAATTGCCGGTCATTACGGTACACCACTATACATCGGTTCCGAACAGCGGATCGAGGATAATGTCAGAGAAGTGCAGCAGGCATTCCAAAAATATCATGCCAACACGACGGTGCATTATGCAGCAAAAGCAGAAACATCGCTTGCGACATTAGAGATCGTCCATATGGCAGGCGGTAGTTTAGAGGTCAATTCCGGTGGGGAACTGTATAAGGGTATGCGTGCCGGATTTGCAGGAAAAGATATCATATTCAATGGTGTGGCAAAAACAGAAATAGAGATAGGATCTGCGATCGTAAATGAGATCAAGGCGATCAATGTTGATTCTCCATTTGAATTAGAGCGGATCGTAGAAACAGCCATGGCATGTAAAAAACAGGCAAATGTCCTGCTTAGGATTGTGCCGGATGTGGCGAGTGGAGTTGCAAAAGGAGTGGAAACCGGTACACATGAATGTAAATTCGGAACGATGCTAGAAGATGTTTCGGCAATGCTTCACTATGCAAAAGAACATGAGAAGTGGGTGCATGTGCGGGGATTTCATTTCCATATCGGGACACAGACATATCATCTTACATCTTTTTTAGAGTCTTTACAGGTACTTTTGGAGTTTGCCGCAAATATCTATAAAGAGATGCAGTTTTTGCCGGAGATCATAGATATAGGTGGAGGACTGCCAATCCCGTATTTTATAGATGCGACGGCAAGCCAGTATATGCCGCCATCGATCTATCAGATGCTTCGTGGTGTGCTGACAACAGATGAGATTGCAGAAGCGGTTGCAGGAAAACTTCATGCGTATGATGGAATATTCAAAGACTGTGAATTACTGTTAGAACCGGGACGCAAGATCGTCGGAGACGCATTTGTGATGGTCAGCCGTGTGGAAAATAAGAAATACCGCAGAGCAATGAATGAAAACTGGATCATGTTAGATGCCGGATTGAATGTTATGTCAGAAGTGAAAAATTATCATTGGTATTTCCCGATGGTATGTGCAAATAAGATTACAGAACCACATATGTATCCTGTTAAAATTGCAGGCCCGTTATGCGAGTCGGGTGACGTGTGGATGGACTATGACGGACATAAAGACTTGCCGGATTTTCGTATGATGCCGGAATCGGTTACCGTCGGAGATTATATTGCAATGTTAGAAACGGGTGCTTATGGTACTTCCATGATGAGCCGTTACAATGGAAGACCGATGGCAGGTGTGATTATCATCCGGAAAGACGGTTCCCTGTTTATGGCAAAAAAACCGGAAACATATGAGGAACTTCTGACGGGTGAGTTTTCTATTGCGGAATGATAATATAAAATGATACACATGAGGAAGTAGAGATTTCCCTTTAAAATAGGCGGATTCCGAATATGCATTAAATGGCGGGAACTGTGTGGCAGTTTCCGCCATTTCTTAGGATATATTGTATAAAAATTTACTCATACCGCAGCGCTTCGATCGGATTTAATTTTGCAGCACGGCTGGCTGGATAATATCCAAAGAAGATACCGAATGCCATGGAGAATGCAACGCAGAAGGTAATGCTGCCGATAGAAGCAGTTCCGCTGTAACCCATGAAATGTACAGCAACCATACCAAGTGCGATTCCAATAAGGACTCCGATAAATCCACCGATCATACAGATCACAACGGCTTCGGTGATAAACTGCAGGCGGATAGATCCGTTCGTTGCACCTAAGGCTTTTCTTGTACCGATCTCTCTGGTACGCTCTGTGATGGAAACGATCATAATATTCATAACACCGATACCACCAACTAAAAGCGAAATTCCGGCAATGGCTGCAACTGCTAATTTGATCGTCGAGATCATGCTTGTAAGTTCAGAGAGCATGGCATCCATACTGTAAGTGCTTACCTGAAAATATTCGCTGTCTTTATAATATCTCTGGTTAAAATAGTTCGCAATTTCATTAGACAGACTTTGGGAATCTGCCCCTTCTTTGGCAATGATCGTAAAGTCGGTAAGGGTTTCCTCTGCATGGCTTTGTTTGACACCTGTTTTGTAGGGGATATAACAGTTTGTCGTAATATCTTTTCCACCGGTTTTCGAAAAACCGTCCTGTGACTCACTGTATTCATAGACACCCACTACAGTATAAGTATAGTACCGGTTATCTACTTTAATATCGATCAGCTGTCCAAGTGCGGATTGTGCATCACCGTTAAACATATTTTCTACATAACGGTCGGAGATAACGGCAACTTTTTTTCCATTTTCCTGATCTTTTTTTGCTAAATTTCTTCCTGCAACCATATTTAATTTTTTATCCAGCAAAAATCCGGTATTTGCACCAATGATACTCACATTGGCATAATCTTTTCCTTCTGTGGCTTTTCCGTCACCGACAGAAACCTGTAAGGAAACGGCTTTGATCTCATCCGAATATTTTTTTAACATTTCTTCGATCATATCAGTTGTAATGCAGTCTTTATCTTCCATAGCCGGAAGATCCTGATTAAAATCGAGATCATCACGATATCCTAAATACAGTTCAATATTGTTAGCACCGATATCGCCCATAGACGAGGTGACGGAATTGTTTACAGCATCACCGACAGTCATAATTGCGATTACGGATGCGATTCCGATAATAATACCGAGCATCGTAAGGAATGAACGCATCTTATTAGCTTTCAGACCTGCCAGTGCAAGTAATATATTTTCTTTTAACAGCATGATATGCTTCCTTTCCTTTCTCCAACAATTTCTCCATCTTTTAATGTGATGATCCGTTCTGTTTCTTCGGCAAGTTCATTTGAGTGTGTGATCAGAACGATGGTGATTCCCTGTTCTTTGTGAAGTTTATGGAACAGATCCATGATCTTACGTCCTGTAACAGAATCGAGTGCTCCGGTCGGTTCGTCAGCAAGCAGGATCGCTGGATGGTTGACAAGTGCCCTTGCGATCGCCACTCGTTGTTTCTGACCACCGGAAAGTTCATCCGGTGTATGCTGCATACGTTCTTCCATGTCTACTAACTGCAAAAGTTCTTTTGCGCGTGCCCGTCTGGTCTTGCGGTCGACTCCGGCATAAAGCATAGGTAATTCAACATTTTTTAAGGCGGAAGTCCTTGAGATCAGATTGTATGTCTGAAATACGAATCCGATCTTTTTGTTACGGATATGGGAGAGTTCCTTGTCTGGTGCATGGCAGACATCGACCTCATCTAAGAAATATTCTCCCTCTGTGGGACGGTCAAGAATTCCGATCAGGTTCATCAGTGTTGTTTTACCAGAACCGGATGCACCGACGATCGATACAAATTCGCCTTCATATACTTTTAAGTTGATCCCATGTAAGATCTCAAGTTCATTTGGTTTGCCAACATAAAAACGTTTGACGATATGTTCAAGATTGATGATTACTTTTTCCATGGTTCCTCCTAGTAAACAGAATAGCTCACACTGCCATCCATGCCTGACATATCATCCATTTCAGTTACATCAGGAATGATAACGTTCATGCCTTCGGTAAGTTCATCAGAGGAGATCTCTGTGTAGTAATCCGTTTTTAAACCTGTGGTTACGGAAATACTGCGTGGTTCTCCATCTTCTAATATCTGAATGGTAGAGCTGCCATCTTCGTCTTCACTGATGCAGTCATCCGGCACAGCAAATACATTTTTTACTTCTTCCTGTATCAGCGTGACTTTAGCAGTCATACCGATTCTTAAACGTTCACTTGGATTGTCTACAGTAATACGGATTTCATATCCATTGCCGGAAGAACCAGAAGAGGAGTCGGAATCATCAGAACCACTAACCATAGAGGCTGGAACCGGAGATACAAAAGTAACGGTTCCATTCATTTCTTCTTCACCGGTCGTATCTGTCTTGATCAGTGCTTTCATATCTTTTGTAATATCACTGATGTCATATTGATCGACCGTTGCCGTTACTACATAATTTTTTTCGTCCTGTATCGTTGCTAAAACACCATTGGTATAGGTATCACCGACTTTTGCATTGACAGTTGTGATAACACCGCTGCTGGCAGCTTTTACCGTACATTCTTCTAATTGTTCCTCATAGTTTTTTACATCCTGACTGGACTGGCTGTCTGCGGAACTGGAACGTCTGGCATTATCAAGTGTATCTTTGCTGTCTGCAACATTTTTTGCATTGCTGCGATTGCTGTCATCTCTGTCGTTCTGTGCCTGCTGCAGACTGCTTGAAGCGGAGTTTACGGCATCACCAGCGGAAGTTACCTGTGACTGGCGTTCTGCCTCCGTAGCTTTTAAAGAAGCAAGTGCTGCCTGTGCACTTTCTAATGATTTGTCTGCCTGTTTTTTCTGGCTGGCAGCAGCATCATAAGCAGCCTGTGCAGATGCGATTGCCTGCTCATCACCGCTCTTTTGGGCTTCTTCTAGGCTTTTCTTTGCACTCTTTTCATCTTTTTTCGCATTATCAGCAGCTTCTTTTGCTTTCTTTACGGCTTTTTCCTGTGATTTTCGATCAGAAACAGCAGACTGGTAAGCGCTTTCAGCATTGTTTTTTGAGGAAACAGCAGCGTTGTAAGCATCCGTTGCCTGATTGACAGACTGGTCACTCCGTCCGGCTTCTACATTCTGCGTGGTCTGTGCATCTGCATAGTTTCTTTCATTGCTTGCGATTTCAGCAGCGTTGGTTGCCTGCTCATTAGCTAAAGCCTTTTTGGCAGCTTCTAATTTCTGCTCGATCTCGCTGCTGTCGAAGCGGAACAAAACATCACCTTCATTTACGGTATCACCGACCTGTACGCAGACCTCTTTTACTTTTACACCCTCTAGGGTAGAAGAAACGCTTTCGCTGTGGGCACTGTCAAGCGTACCGCTTAGACCGATCTCTTTTGTGACATCCTGTTTTTCAAGCGGAGTCGTCTGATAGGTTTCTTCTGCAACAGTATCGGTAGAAGCTGCTTTCCCTTTACGCATCAGGGAAACGACTACAATTATGATAACAAGCAGCAGAACAATACCTGCGATCAGAAAGGTGGTTTTTTTCTTATTTGTAACATGTAACTTCATAATAATCTGAATCCTCCATTTTTTTACTTATAAACTGGTATTTATTTTATCGTGAAAATATGAAGTTTGTCGGTTTAATTGCTTAATATTTACCTAGAAAATAGTTAATTATTTCTTAATATAGAAGAATGCCTATGTAAAATCTTCATGCAGCCGTCACATAGACCAGCTAGAATCCATAGTGAAGGGAAAAAATTACAGTGAGCAGGGGGCTCTGAAATCTGTAAGAAGGAGGAGGACAATGATCCCACAGGAAACTTTTAAGTGATATGAGAAAAAGTATCTGTTAAACGAAGCGCAGATGCAGAGTGAATTAGGATATGCAATCGAAAAATATGGGTTAAAGCCGGCAGTCTACCTTTCTTATGAAAGAATGGCTTATTTTGGAAAAGAACAGCTTGATCTTCGGGAAGGCAGTTTCGGGATTCCTTTATTAGGGCAGGGAGAAAAACTCATGGAGATCAAGATCCCGGAAACAATGCCATTATGGCTTGCCCATGCGTTATCGGAATGTGGGATCTTTCCAATCTCGTTCTCGATAGATGCTGCGTAATTTAAATATAGTAGATTTTACAGTCTCCAAAATTGATATTTCCCCGAACAGTTACCTTTGGAACCGCATCAGCAGGAATGGATAGTTTATGGATTTCTGCAATATCTCCGAATGAAGTAGTGACAGATACGTTCACATTCCAGTCTTTTGGCAGGAATAAAACAGTTTCACCAAAAGAATTCTCTACAAAGATTTCGGCAGACTCGCCGGCAATTGTGGTGTGGTCAAAGTAGACCTTTAAAGAACCGAAACTGCATTTTAAGTAAGCTCTTTTAAAAGCGGCAGCATTGATATATTTTGTACTTCCGGCAAAAGAAACATTGCAGTTGACATCAGAGCCGGTCATACGCTCACCAGAAGCATTATCATTTGGTTTCACAGGTTCTTCCGGCTGAAAAAGAGGCTTTTTCGGAAATAAGAAAGTAAGACCGATACTGCCTAATACTGCAGCTGCAAGCAGTGGAAATGGCGAAACGGAAGTCAGATGAAGTTCTTCATCATACATGATCAGGATGACAGCAAGTGGTAACAGTACGCCAAAGAACTCCCGTACGGGGATGTTTTTTAACATTATGTAAACAAGAAGCAGTGCAATAATGATTTTTGTAATGTGGATATCTTCGAAGTAACCTAAATTACTGAGCAGTACAAAAGCTGCTGCGAGGATGAAGATCACTCCCCAGAAAAAATTTTTGTTTTTCATAGATATTACCCGTCTTTCCTTTTTTTATGTACTCTCGGAATCTTTTAAACGAAGAATTCCGAGAGTATATTTTTATTGTCTGGTATGCCGGAGAGTTTTCCCCGGCAGTTCTATCGTATCTGATTTTGGGTGGATTGTAAACCAAAGTTTGATAAGTTAAAAAAATATTAACTTACAGCCGTTTGCATTGACACGTAAAATAGATACAGATACAATAGAAAATCATTAGATCAATAAGAAAGAAGAGTGGTAAAAATAATGAAACAGTCAACAAAATACTGGAAGATTTTCTGTAATCTGGCTTATGCAGCAGTTTTACTTTTAGCAGCCGTTTTTTTACTGCCGAGGGTGCTGGTTTTCTTTATGCCGTTTGTAGTTGGATTTATCTTATCATTGATCGCAAATCCGATGGTACGTTTTTTAGAAAATAAGATCAAAATGAAGCGTAAATATGGTACGGTTTTGATCATAATCGCAGTCATTGCAGTTATTGTACTGCTGTGTTATGGTGCCGGTGCGGCTTTAGTCGCAGGCTTAAAAGGTTTTTTTGATTATCTGCCGACAATGACTGTAAATGCACAAAGCGAGATCACTTCTGCTATCGACGGTGTGCAGAATGCGATTGACAAAATACCGTTTCTACATAATGTAGATATCCGTGAATGGGGCGTGGAATTAAAAAATGTATTAGGTTCTCTTGTATCGGGCGGAGATTCGCCGACGATCATGGCCCTCAGCGGATTTGCAAAAAGTATCCCAAATGTGTTAGTAAGCGTTGTTATGGGGCTTTTAGCGACATACTTCTTTATTGCAGACAGAGATAAATTAGCGGAACTGATCACCACTCACCTGCCGGAATCTTTCCGGAAAAAAACAATGCAGATGTACAGTCAGATCTTAACGGCAGTCGGCGGATATTTTAAAGCACAGTTTAAGATCATGATCGTGATCTATGTGGTGATCACGGTAGGGTTAGTACTGCTTAAAGTAGATTATGCATGGCTGATCGGGTTTGGAATAGCCTTTTTGGATATGCTGCCGGTTTTTGGAACAGGAACAGTATTAGTGCCCTGGGCAGCCATAAAACTATTTTCCGGTGCTTATGGGACGGCGGCCGGCATGGTCGTTTTATATGTGGTATCGTTACTTGTCCATCAGCTGATACAGCCGAAACTGATCGGGGAATCCGTTGGCATGAATCCATTTGCAGCACTGTTTTTTATGTATATCGGTTATCAGTTTGCAGGAGTATTAGGAATGATCATAGCAGTACCGGTGGGGATGCTGCTTATCAATTTTTATAAAGCAGGGGCATTTGATACATTAGTCTGGTGTATAAAAGAGATTGTAGGTGATTTCAACAAATTTCGGAAAGTAAGATAGTTACAGATGGAGAAATGAGGAGATCACTAATGAAAAAGTTACAAGTTAGAAATTCTATTTTATTGCTGCTCACGGCAACGATCTGGGGTTGTGCTTTTGTAGCACAGAGTGTTGGCATGGACTATGTCGGTCCATTTACATTCACTGCCATCCGTTCTCTGATCGGAAGTGTATTTTTAGTGCCGTGTATCTGGATACTTGGAAAGTTTAAAAATACAGAAAAGCAAGTAGAAAAAACGTCTGTAGAAACGCAGAAAGATAGAAAAGAACTGCTCGTAGGTGGTATCCTCTGCGGAATCGTGATCTGTGTGGCATCGAATCTGCAGCAGTTTGGAATTATGTATACAAGCGTGGGGAAATCCGGATTTTTGACAGCACTTTATATCATACTTGTACCGGTGCTTGGTATTTTTATAGGAAAAAAGCCGGGAAAAAAGATCTGTTTAGCGGTATTTTTAGCGGTCATCGGACTGTATCTGCTCTGCATGAAAAGCGGTATGTTAAAGATTGAATTTGGCGATATTTTACTTTTACTGGGTGCTTTTACATTCTCAATCCATATTATGGTGGTGGATCATTTTACGCAGAAAACAGATGGTGTGAAATTATCCTGTATACAGTTTTTAGTATGTGGTATTTTATCAGCTGTTGCGATGTTTCTGTTTGAAAAGCTGTCATGGACAGATATTTTTACGGCATGGGCACCGATCCTCTATGCTGGAATCTTATCCTGTGGTGTTGCATATACGCTTCAGATCGTAGGACAAAAGGGCATGAATCCAACCATTGCATCCCTGATCATGAGTTTAGAATCAGTCGTATCTGCAATCGCAGGCTGGATCATTTTAGGGCAGGTATTATCGGCAGGAGAAATCGCAGGGTGCATCATTATGTTTGCGGCAATCATATTGGCACAATTGCCTGAGAAAAGTTGAAATTGTGTAGGAAAACTGTTAAAATTATGTGTAGGATTGTGGGAGTTGCACAGCAACGGAGCAATTCGTGTATCATATATATGAAGTAGGATGATGTTGATTCTGTAATATAAGAAGGAAAGAAGGAGTTGCCCATGACCGTATTTATCTGGTTAGGAATTATGATCATACTGCTGTTGGCAGAAGCTGCAACCGTGGGACTTACAACCATCTGGTTTGCTGCAGGAGCATTAGCAGCGATGGTACTCTGTGCACTGGGTGTCGGAGCGTTTGGACAGTGGACGGTATTTTTTGTTGTATCACTGGTGCTTTTATATTTTACAAGACCGATCGCATTAAAATGGATGACACCGCACAAGCTGCGTACAAATTATGAAAATGCTGTGGATAAGACCGTCAGGATCACAGAACGTGTAGATAATATTGCCGAAACAGGAACAGCTGTATTAAATGGACAGGAATGGACGGCGAGGATGCAGCAGGATGATGTGACTTTAGAGCCGGGAGAACTTGCAACGGTAGCAGCAGTAGAAGGCGTAAAACTGATACTGATACCTTTTGACAAAAAAGAATGATATAACTATGAGTGTACTGCATAGTTATCAATATAGCAATGCTTAAAGTACAGAAGAAAGGGGAACTTACGCATGGAAGCAAAAAAGAAAAAAGGACTACAGTTAATGGGAAAGATCTCTGTAGTAGTCGCAATACCGATGGCAGCATTAGTGCTCTTAGGTTGTCTGATAGGTGTCAGCGGAATGAATGGAGTATCGGATATCCTGATGAAGGAACAGTTAGAGAGTGCAGAATATTCATTTGGACAGATCATGGATGGACTGTCCGATGGTGATTACCGTTATGAAAACGGTACCTTATATAAAGGCGATTATGACGTGACGGCAAATGAAAATGTCTTAACAGAATTTAAAGAGAACACAGGCATTGAAGTTTCTATTGTTGTAGGAAATGTCCGTGGTGCAACGACAATGTCAGATGCTGATGGAAAAAGCATGAAAGGTCAGTCGATCTCTGAAACTGTATATGAAAAGTTAAAGGCAGGGGAAGCTGACTATGACCAGAAGTTAAAGATCGGTTCTAAGAACTATCTGGCTTATTATATGCCAATCAAAAATGCATCCGGTGAAATCTATGGCAGTTTGTTTGTCGGATACGACAAGAAGACTGTTTCTGCTATGACACGCAGTAATATCTATAAGATGGTAGGAACGCTTTGTGTGATCGCAGTAGCTGTGATGGCAGTCATAGCTTTTCTGATGCGTTCCATTGGAAAAGTACTGCACAATACCGTAGACCACTTAGAAGAAGTGGCTGATGGTTCCCTGAATGTTATGGTACAGAATAAAGTCTTAGAGAGAAATGACGAGTTAGGCGAAGTATCAAGGTCACTCCAGAAGTTAGTATCATCCTTTAAAGAGATTGTAAAAAATATTATGACTGCATCTGCTGAGTTGGATAGTTTCTCAGGAGAATTTAAAGAATCATTTGATAATATCAAGGAGTCGATCAGTAATATCAATACGGCAGTCGATGAGATCGCTAACGGAGCTACACAACAGGCCGGGGATACCCAGAAAGCTAATGAAGAAGTCATTAACATGGGTGATGCACTTGATTCTACAGCAGGCAATGTCATTGCATTGACAGACAGCGCACAGAAAATGAGTGATTATAACAGTTCTGCAAATGAAATCTTAGAGGAACTGTTAGAGATCAGTAAAAAGACAAACCAGTCGGTGGATGATGTACAGAAACAGACAGATGAAACAAACCGTTCTGCAATGGAGATTCAGGAGGCAACAGAACTGATTGCAAGTATTGCAAGCCAGACGAACCTGCTTTCCTTAAATGCAAGTATTGAAGCGGCGAGAGCCGGAGAACAGGGAAGGGGATTTGCAGTTGTAGCAGGTGAGATCCGTACCTTAGCAGACCAGTGTAGTGAATCCGCAGACAAGATCGCAAATGTTGTCCACGAACTACTGGATAATTCAAACCAGAGTGTACATACCATGAATGAAGTCATGGTATCAATCGAACAGCAGAATGAGAAATTAGAAAATACATTAAAGATGTATGCACAGTTAAATGATGAGATCCATATTGTCAGTCAGGCGATCCATGAGATTTCTGCACAGGTAGACGGTTTAGGAGATACAAAGAATGCAGTATTAGAACTGTTAGAGAGTTTATCAGCAATCTCCGAAGAAAATGCAGCAAGTACACAGCAGACATCTGCTTCTATGATCGAACTTAGCAATATCGTAGAAGAATGTACCGAAAAGACAGCAGGACTTTTAACACTCTCTGCAAACTTAAGAGATAATACAACAAAATTCAGTATTGATGTTATCAAAGATAATATCAATGATATGAAACTGTAAATAAAAAACTCTGCATAGGAACACAATTGGGATTTTGTGGACTTATACAGGGTTTTTGAAATGGAGCGTTCAATATGAAACTTGGAGTTGTGATGGAAGGCGGTGCGAGCAGGACAGTATTTTCCTGTGGCGTAACGGATTGCTTTTTAGAAGAAGGCATTATGCCGGATTATTTTGTAGGTGTATCGGCAGGAATTGCTTATGGAGTATCCTATCTGTCCGGCCAGATAGGAAGAAATAGGGAAATATTTGAAAAATATATGCCGGACAAGCGGTATATGGGACTGAAATATTTATTTGACCGACATATGAAATCTTACTATAATATCCCATTTGTATTTGGGGAAGTACCAAATAAATTGGTTCCGTTCGATTTTGATGCTTTTCGTGCATATCAGGGAGAAGCAGAGGCAGTTGTTACGAATATCCGTACCGGCAAGGCAGAGTATCTTCCGGTTGACCGCAATGATACGGATTTTAAGACGATCGTGGCAAGCTGTGCACTTCCGGTTTTATTTCAGCCGGTCAGGATCGGAAAAAGATATTATTTAGACGGCGGAGTGGCGGATTCGGTACCTTACCGCCATGCCTTAGAAAAAGGCTGTGATAAGCTGATCGTGATCTTAACAAGGGAACGCAATTATATTAAGACGACAGAACGTTCTATTAAGATGGCGGCAAAATTATATAAGCATTACCCGAATCTTGTGGAGAGCTTGGAAAATCGTGCTGCTTCATATAATCAGTGTATGAAGGAACTGTATCAGGCAGAAAAAGAAGGTAAGGTATTTATTATTGCACCTAAAAGCACACTTAGAGTCGGACGTACGGAGTCCTCTCCTAAAAAACTGCTTGAACTATATGACGAAGGGTATTATCAGGCAAAAGAAAGCATGCATGCATTAGATTTGTATCTGAATGATTACAAATGATCAGAAGTTACTGTTTCACAGTACCCAAACACTTGCTGTTTGGGTACGTAAGAAAGTGATTCAGGTGTTTGCAGGCTTCTTTTGCGAAGCAAAACTATAAATAAGCCTGCAAATGTTAGAGTTTACTGGTATGCCAGTAAACTCTAACCAGACAGAGGATAAGGAGAACACATGGAATCTGGGAAACAGTATAATAATGCAAAATATTGGCAGATCGGATTTTTTTCTTTGAATAATGCAGCAACGAATTTATATCTGGCATTGATGGGATATGTGTCTTATTATGCGAATTCCATGGCAGGTTTTGGTGTGGTTTTAGTATCGGGACTTTTAACAGGCTTAAATGTCTTTGATGCAGTCACAGATCCGGTCGTAGGATTTATGGTAGACAGGACAAAGGGGCGATTTGGTAAATTTCGCCCTTTTATGCTATGCGGAAATATCATTATGGCAGTCAGTGCGGTTTTATTGTACTTTACGACACATGAAGTCAATCATTATATCCGGGTGGTGTATTTTGTACTGATCTATGGTTTGTTTATCTTAGGCTATACCTGTCAGACAGTCGTGGCAAAATCCGGTCAGGCAGTAATTACAGACAATCCGAAACAGCGTCCGGTATCAACCTATTTTGACTCATTATTTATCATGGCAGCTTATGGCGGAACGGCTGTATTTGTTGCTAATTATTTAGTCCCGAAATATGGCGGGTTTACCAACGAAGCGCTTTATCAGGAATATGTTTTATGGGTAGTAGGATTGTCTTTCATCTGTACGGTCTTAGCAATGATCGGGATCGCAAAAAAGGACAGGGCAGATATTTTGGCAAATCATACAAAAGTGCCTAAGATCAAAGTACGTGATTACTGGGAGATCATATGCCATAATAAACCGATCCGTATGCTGATCATCGCAGCCTGCACCGATAAATTTGCGGCTACGGTCTATTCGCATACGACGGTCGGTGTCATGCTCTATGGGATTATGATGGAAAATTATGGGATATCGGGGCTGATTGGTTTGGTCACAGCCATTCCGACACTATTTGTTGTCAGCGCCGGCATACAGGTGGCACGACGGATGGGACAGAAAAAAGCATTGGTCTTATTTACTGCGCTAGGGATCATATTCCAGACGGTCATGCTGTTTGTGCTGATGCAGGAAAATATCAACACGATCAGTTTTTCACTGAAAAAGATCAATGGGATCACGTTATGGTTTGTCGGAATTTACATATTATTAAACGGCTGTAAGTCCATCACAAATAATATGGTCGTGCCGATGATCGCAGACTGTTCCGATTATGAGAGGTATCGGAGCGGTAAATTTGTACCGGGACTGATGGGAGCGTTGTTTTCCTTTGTGGATAAAGTGTTTGCGGCACTCGGTACAGCGTTCGTTGGAGTTGTCATGTTTATTATGGGATATAACAGCAGACTTCCGCAGGTCGGTGATCCTATGACAGCAGAGATCAAGTGGATCACACTCTTTCTCTATTGTGGGATTCCGGTTTTAGGCTGGGTTTGTTCGCTGATCTCCATGCGGTACTATACCTTAGATAAGCGGAAAATGTATGAGATTACACAGGAACTTCACAGGGAGAGCCTGGGAGAAAAACTGCGTGACAAGCGGGAAGAATGGAAAGAACACCAGAAAGAACATCAGATACAAAAGAAGATAAAAAAAGGAGAATAGCTATGAAAATCGTATTTTTAGATGCAAAATCGATTGGTGAGGATATCGATCTGTCAGGTTTTGATGCATTAGGGGAGGTTGTAAAATATGATTTTACAACCGATGAAGAAGTGCCAAAGCGGGCAGCCGATGCAGATATCATTATCGTCAATAAAGTCAATATCAATGAAAAAACAATCGGTGGTGCAGAACATGTAAAAATGGTATGCGTGACTGCCACCGGTACAAATAATCTTGATAAGGAATATTTAGAGAGCCGCAAGATCATCTGGCACAATGTAGCCGGATATTCGACAGAATCCGTTACACAGCATACATTTGCAATGGCGTTTTATCTGTTAGAGAAACTGCGTTATTATGATGATTATGTCAAAGATGAAAAATATATTGATGATACGATCTTTACACATTTTACAAACCGGTTTTTTGAATTAAGTGGGAAAACATGGGGGATCATCGGTCTTGGCAACATCGGAAGAAGGGTTGCAGGGATCGCAAAATCGTTTGGCTGTCGTGTGATCTATTATTCAACATCGGGAAAAAATCATAATAAAGAATATGAAGAAGTGGATTTTGATACGTTATTAGCAGAATCTGATATCTTATCCGTCCATGCACCATTAGATGAGAACACACAAAATCTGATGGACAAAGATGCGTTTGAAAAAATGAAGAATACGGCGATCTTCTTAAATTTAGGACGGGGACCGATCGTCGTTGAAGCGGATTTAGCAGATGCCTTAGAGCAGGGACGCATTGCGGCAGCAGGACTTGATGTATTGTGTATAGAGCCGATGAGTCCTGATAATCCGCTGCGTCGTATCAAAGCCAGTGATAGACTTCTCATCACACCTCATATCGGCTGGGCGAGCGTAGAAGCACGTACCTGACCGATGCAGACGATCCTAGGTTACTGCTCAGAAGCAAAATGATAAAAGTCATGATCCAAGCAGTATGTCACAGGGTATCTAAACCGCTGTGATAAGAGCGTTTCCCAAGTGAAGCTGATAATTTTTCAAGAGCCGTTTCTGCTTCAGGCAGGGACGGTTCTTTTTCAAAAAAGTCC
>QWCN01002227.1_pt1 | contig 26122 bp, 38 predicted proteins | sample 1972711 | NCBI WGS metagenome assembly QWCN01 (sample SAMN09866707, study PRJNA288562) | Human gut metagenome isolate term1_stool, whole genome shotgun sequencing... | isolation source: gut | host: Homo sapiens | place: USA: California
TAAAGTTGCTTCCGGTATTGTACCAGACCAAATCAAGTCCTCTGATATTGGCAATCTGATTTGCCAATGTTCCATCAATCGTCGCATTTTTTTCTGTTGTCGGTAATGCTAATCCGGTACTGTCTGTAACGGCTGATGAATCACTTAATTTAACATGGCCATAGACACCGGATGCTGCTTTTAGCTCTTCCGCTTCTTTTCTCGCCTGTATATCGGCATCAATCTGATCCAGTGTCTGATTATATTCTGTCACATCATAGAATTCGTCTACTCCGGGTTTCGTATATTCAAAATTACTCGTTTTCGTTGACATGACTTAAAACCTCCTCTCTGATCTGCCTATGTGTGTATTTCGCTAATTCTTTATGAGTGAACTTTGCCAAAGTTTCATGCTGATTATAAAGTAGTGATAGATCAATCTCCATGTTTGCCGGTATTACTTCCTCTAACATTTCCTTGACCATAGAAAAATTCTTTTTGTTAATCAGATTGACTCTTACAACAACGCGATATTCGCCATGTATAACCTTTAATGAATATCCATCTTTTCCACAAAGAGTTTCTAACTTGTTGCGGAGTATTTGTACCGTATATGGTATCTTATTATTCCATCTGGACATAATTCGGAATCTGCGATTTTCAAGTGTATCATCATCTAACGCTTGTATTTTCAGCATCTGCTCAAATTTTTCTATTCCCTGTGTATCTGCAAATAGAATAAACTGATTATCTTTGAGCTTTTCCGTGAGATCTTCTAATAACTGGACTTCCGGCTGTTGAACATCCAGTATCTTTTTCAGTTCTATATACTCACGCAAAAACTCCGGCAGATAGCTGACAAGATCAACTTCTCGTATCACTCACTCACACCTCCAAAAACCGGTATCTTTTCAGAGGATATTATTAAATTTTCCTCTGTACCATTTAATTTCGTATCTGTCACATCAATAATGCCCTCTATCGCCAATAAACGCGATTCTATCTGTGCGATTCGTACAACCAGGGCATCTTTGTCCTGCCATTCCTTTCTAAGACCTTCTAAATATCCTTTTATGGCATTTTCGATCTGTGATCTCAAAGCAGAAAAGCTGTAACCTGTATCATATGTAATACTTGTAGTTACAGAAACTTCTAATTCCTCCGGTGTGTCTACCGTAACCACATGACCGATAGGAGCAATCCCACTTCCATCTCCATCTGCCGGATCAATTTGCTGCTGCACTTTTGTGAGCAGCGCAGTGCCAACTTTCTGGTAAGCCGAATCCAGAATCGTCAACTTTACTGTTCCGCCACCATTCCACACAGGAATCACTTTGACTGCCCCGATGCCTGCCATACTAAGGACCTTATCCTTATAATCCTTTTTGTTACCACCAAATGCCTGTGAATCAAAAGATTGAAAATATCTCTGACGGATACTTTCGGTCTCTTCTTCATCCTCGCCTGGTATCAACAGCTCTGTAAGCTCTGCCGTTTTAAGTCCGTTGATGTAATTTACCGGAATCAGCATACCAAAGTTACCATTGCCACTTACCCCTTCTGTTTCACACTGCATTTGATACTCACCGGCTTTTATTTTCTCTAATACTCTGTAATTCAATGAATCACAGCTAAACCGTTCTCCTTCAGAAAGTTCAATGTCCAATGGAGTAAATACCCCCTTTAATATTGCCTTAGTGGCTGCTTTTGGTGTAATTCCACGTTCTTCTGCTCTTCGCAAAAGATAATCTCTGGATGCCGTGTCCGCGAAGGTTTCCTTTAAAATTACATCCAGCTCTATATACATGAGCTGCAACTCCACTGCTGCCGGAGCTAAAGCATCATAGATAATAGATCCTTCCCTTTTATCCATGTTATCCGGAACTTTCTCTAACATCCGTTCTAAGATGCTTTCATATGTGACTTCCTCATACATTTAAACATCCACCTCCTTCTCTGTCTGTATATCTCCAAACACCGTATGTACCGTAAAACTTACTGTAACAGCGTGTCCATCAATTTCAAAGGCGAACTCATCCACGCTCTTGATCCGGTCATCCTGTACAAGTGCTTCGGTAATTCTGCGTTCCAGTTCCGGACATACATAAGAGGACGGTTCTCCATATAAATCCTCTAACTCTACTCCATAATTCCAGGAATAAATAATGTGCTGGTAGCGTTCTGTATTCAGTATCTTATAAATGACCTGTTTCATCGCTTCCAGTCCGTCTATTTTCCCACAGATTGTCTCACCGTAAATATCCATCCGGTAATTTTTGCTTGGCTCTTCTTCTACTTCAAATTCCTGGTCTAAAAAACCAGATACAGAAGGGATCATCCACTCTACCCTATCCTGTCCATGACAAAATACTTCTGACCACTCTGCTGTCTGATAAGAAGGACCTTATCACTGACTGCCAAGCCATTATGCACAGTGACCTCTTTTCTCCCAGACAATGTTGCTGAATTATCATCTGTATTCCATGAAACCGTAACGGCTGTTTTAAAGTCCGTCACATTCCGGGTAAGCACAATCTGCGATTCCCCTAATATCATTTTCTGCTCTACGTTAATTCTTAAAGGCGATGTCCCAACCACCTCTCCAAAATAAACATTTACCGGCTTTGCCGCTTCCATTGCTTCTACGGAAGCCTTTTTTACTAACTTTACAAACTCTACTGCATCAGGCAACGAATTCGCCTCCTCTCAATGTCAGATTCATAAAATGCTCATTGTTCTTGTAGGTATGCTGGCACTTTTCCACCAACATGAAATTTTTTACTTTCATATCCCCAAGATTCAAATTTACAACAAGCATAGATCCTGCTCTCACACGATTATCACCAATAACATTGTTGATTTTCAGATTGCGGGTCTTTTTATTATAAAGGGAGAGCAATGCATCTGCTTTCGCCTGACCATTCTCTCCCTTCTGTAACGTTTCATAATACTGTAAAACGCCCCACTTATTAATATTTTTTCCATGCTGCGCAATATAAACATCACGATGCCCGGTATCTTCGTTATCATATGTTAATTTCACACGATTATAGGTATTGTCATCTATAGATGATGTATAATCAAAATCTTCCCCTGCACCATCATCGATCATAAGATACTTATTCTTCTTTCTGACATACATAGATGATAGGTTCTTTAGTGTGAGTTTTCCATAATCGTCATATAAGACGAACATCTGCCCAGTATTAGTCAGTGTCAGGTCTAATGCATTCTCAATCATCTCAAACAGTGACGTATTTTCTTCCACACGGGAACCTATCACATATTGCGTATTCTCCAGTGTGCCGGTATTCATCCGGTAATCATCCGCAAGTTCCTTTACAAGCTGTGCGGCTGTCTTTCCCTCATAGACCTTCGTATCTTTATTTTTCAGGTAACGAAGCTGATCATATGCCGTTACAGAGATAAGCTGTTCCTTTGTTCTTTGCTGCTTAAAGATGAAACCATAAAAAATCTTTTTCCCATCCACTTTCAGACAAACGGCACACCCTTCCGACACTTTGAGTTTTTTATCCCAAAGCATCTTAAAAGTCAGCTTTCCCGGTGTGCCTCTCCGCTCTGTAGACCATGTGATCCCTTCTTCCACAACCGGGCGATAGGCTTTTTTCCCGGTCGCATCAGCTATTAATAAATCTACTTTCATTCTCTCCTCACTCCTTATACCGGCGGTATCGTAAGCACCTGTCCCGGATAGATCAGATTGGGGTTACCGCCGATCACACCCTTATTTGCTTCATAGATGACTGTATATAGCGAACCATTATTATAAAACTTCTTAGCAATGTTCCATAAGCAATCCCCCTTTTGTACCGTATAGGTCTGGTTTTGTACAGGCTCCGGGGAATTTACCGTCTCGCGTATCGGTTCCTCTTTGACTACCGGCTGTGGCTTGTTTACCTTGATCTTAAGTTTTACCTGTTTGGTACCATAATTACGCCATTGTTTCAGACTGATCTTAACTTTCAGATCAAATCCATTTCCGGCATCCTCTGTGATACGATACTCTTCTAAGGATACTTTCAGATTTGTATAGAAGAGCTTTTTTCCATTTGGAAATCTTCTGCATACTATAAACTGAAATGGTTTTTTATTTTTTTTCAGCTTTTCAAAGTAATTCAGAAAGTAAGATGCTTTCTTGAATTTATTTTTATAGACCGCATATGGATACTGCTGCTGCGGTATCTCACATTCAAAATCAATGTCTGTCAGTCCCGGAGTCTTTAATATATTAATCTCTCCATCATTGATGAGCTTTATTGTCTTGTTGGAATTGTTGATCTTCATCTCGATTTTACCCGGTGTGACCGGGAGCAGGCATTTGTTTAAATACACATAATACCCGCCTTTTCCCGCTCCGGGGATGGTCATCTCTTTTTTCCGGCTCATCTTTTTAGGCTTTTTTTTAGATGCCACTTAATGCACCCCCTCTGTCGCATTACTGATCGCCTCATCTACTGCACTGGTCAGACCTTCTACAACACCGTCTAAATCCATGTCAGAGGCTATTTTATTGTTATTTGTCTGGACAATGCTGATTTCTGCAGTTGTGAAACGATTGATCGTATCTCTCTCTGCAATATCTCTAAGGTATTTCAAATCTTCGCTTGTGGCTGTTAAAGTGTTCTCGATGTTTCCGGCACTGTTTGCAATGTCTGCAACCTTATTTCCTGTTCCACTCTTATCGAGTGTATCGCCAAGGTTATTCGTGCTGTCATCTCCATAGCCTTTGGTGTATTCCTCTTCTTTCGGGATTTTCCCAAAACCATTCAAGAAATCTGACATTTTTCCTGCAAATTCATCGCCTTTTTGTACACCTGAATTCCATGCATTAGTATACTTAAAACGTTCGACGTGCCATTCATTGCCATTTACTGTCGCCATAATTTCTTCACCTTTACCATAAGTTTTATCAACCCAATCACCTAAATTATCTCTCCAGCCTTGAACTGCACCCGCAAGATTTTGCCCAAAAAGTGTATCAATAGCACTTGCAAGTGTTTCCAAAAGTCCAAGAATATGATTTACCAAGCCGAAGAATAACCTTCCAATTGCAGCAACTGGATCATTAAAAACATTTCCAAAGAAATTGGCAAATGTTGCAATAAAATTCCACAATACAACAAAAATATCAATTACCATATTAATTAGTGCTACAAATAAATTACCAATTGCAGCAACTGCTACCGAAAGTGCTCCTACTATAATTCCCAATCCTGTATTCGCAGCTCCCGTCAGTTTTGCAATTGCTGTGCAAACAGTGTAAATCAATGTAATAATAGCTATGATCAGAATAATGATCCACGTTAAAGGACAAGCTGCTAATGCCGCATTCAATCCATCCTGTGCTGCTATCAGAGCAAAAATCGCCACTGTTTCGGCAGCACTGGCAAGTGCATGAGCGATCTTTGCCGCAATGTTCTGCAACGTAGTCAACCATGCAATTCCCATTGTCGCATTATAAACAACCAACGCGGCTATCAGTCCCCAGACTATCGGCTCGAGGATTGACCAGTTATCTGCTATAAATCCTGCCGCATCCTGCATAAATTGGAATGCCGGAGACAAAATTGTCAACGTAGTTCCTACGGCAATACCTATTTTTCCCATAACACGCTCTGCCGTTTCTCCAAGTTCCCTGATCCCATCAAGGATTGTTCCAAATCCTGCGTTCGCCAAGGCAGCATTGGCATTGTCTATCAATGATATCCAACCCCTTGTGATTGCTGCCTTGGCATTTGCAATTGTGGTCGCCCACGTTGCTCCCGCTTCTTTAGCTGCTCCTGAAATATTTAAGACTCCATTCGTTCCTTCTTCAAATGCCGTGGACACTGTTGATATGAAATCCATTGATGATATGATTCCATCTGATAAATCACTCTGAACATCGGCGGCAGATCGTCCGGTGGCCTGTGCATATATTCCTACTGCATCGATTCCTGTGTCAGTCACTCTATTCAACTGATCCATCTCTACCGTACCCTTGGTCATCATCTTACCAAGTGCATCCGTTACCGTTGTCAGTGACTCATTGGTTCCATCTCCATAAAATGCTACTGCATCTGCCCACTTTCCAACTTCGGATGTGGCATTGCCGATACCCATTCCTCTGGTTGTAAAATTCTGTACTGCCATTGCTGCCACATCCAGTCCATAGGCAGTTCCTGTTGTAATGTCCTTCAACTGGTTTAATGAAGCAGCCGCCATATCAGAGCTTCCTGTAATGGCTGTCATCGTCCGCTGAAAGGTCGTCATTGTGTCCATTCTCTTCATTGCAGCATCAATCTGCCCTGTTACCGTATTGACAACAGATTGTACAACATGCAACCCTATAAGACCTTTCAACAAGTTATTAGAACTTGTTGTACCACTATTGACAGCCTGATTGAATCTCTGTTGTTCTTCTGTATTATCACGAATATGCTGACCTGTAGATTCTACGTTCTGCCTTAGCTGCTCATAATTACTATTTGCAGCAGCTACATCCATAGATGACATTGCCGGAGCAACTGAAACAGAAGCAGCCTCTTCCATCTCCCTTAAGGACATGGTTGCACGATCGATTGATTCTCTCGCACCTTCAATGTACGAAGTATCAATCGAAGCACTCAAAGACTGCCGCATTTCTTCCATTTGATAAATGGCAAGGTTGACTGAACCCATGATGTTATATAAAACAGAGCTAAAGTTATCATTTAATTCAATTCCCGTACTGATCGTACCCATTCGTTTACCTCCTTCCTCGTCTCTTTGCTTCCCGTTTGGCTCTTTCTTCTTCCTCTTTATCTTTTTCCATCTTTATTTTTATGGACGCGATCACAAACGCCTTTTCCTGCTCGTCCATTGCAAGGAAAACAGACGGCAGGATATGGAGTTTCAGGAGGGCGTAATGCGCGTAATTCGCTTCGCCATCCCCCTCCTCAATTAGTTTTTTGCTTCATCTACCTTATCATCAAGTGTCTTGGTAAATCCCTGAAATTCCTGTATCCATGCACTAAGTTCCTGATATTCTCCGGCATCGTCTACCATCGCATATACTAACTCTTCCGGTGTCTGTACACCGTAAGAATCCTGCAGCTCTGCATTATAAAGATCCGGTGTCACGGTAGATGCCGTGATCATCTTTGCAAGATATTTTGTTAAATCCAATTTCGGTCTATATACATTTGGCTTTCCGGTAACCTGTACATCGATCATACATTCGTCTCTTAATTTCTCATTTTCCTTTGATGTAATGTGACGAAATTCCCACTCTAACGGCTTGCCATTTTCATCTGTAAGCGAAACTGTTGGTGCATAACATCCGTTTTTCTTCTCCTTTTTGTTCTCCTTCATGAATCTGCTAAATTTTGACATATCATTGTCCTCTCTTTCTTTGTTTTTTGTATATAAAAAGAGAGCTTATCGCTAAGCTCTCTAATTACCACTGTATTTCTTTATTCTGTGCTATACAGATATGCAACTAATTTATATATCCTTTTTAACTTCCTTTGATCTTTTATTTTTCCTAATAAATCTACGATTGCCTTTTCATACATTTACGCCACCTCCCCTAAAAACTTGTTAATAAAATACTGCTGTCCTTTTCCAGTCACTTTGGTTGTTTTATTGATACTCACAGAGCCATCCGGATTATTTACTGTACTTTCTTTCACTTCAAACAATCCCATTTCCATACTCCGTTGTGTTGGCATATTCCAATCCGAACCCCGCCGTTTGATCAGATATCCATTTTCTCGCATCCAGGCAAATAACCTCTTTTGCCCAATGTCGACTCCATTCTGTTTTAGCAATTTTGCCAAATCTCCGATCAGTATGGATGTATGACTGGCAGCTACGGCATCTGCAAATATCTCTTTTGGACGCATACGATCATTGTCTGCTACTAATGCGATATTTTGGGTTTTCAGATTTTCAATGCTCTGATTTGCTATTTTTAATGCCCTTGCCATGACCTGCTCTGGTGTATTCCATGCTTTTTCTAAGTCAATAAGGTACTGGCGCACCGCCTTACCCTCTGGTGTCCTCTGAATCATACAAATCTGTTTTGCCATATCTACGGAAATGTTATAATCCGTTGCCGGTCTACCACCTTTTAAGTTTTCGTCATTTTTGACGATAACCTCTGAATAGTCATTTCCTGTTGAAAATCCATATTCGCACATGCGGGAAAACCACTTTGCAAATTCAGTTCCAATATGTAACTGCTCATGCAGTTCTCTAGCTGATACTGTCTGTGTATCAAAATTTACTTTTACTATTTCATTTTGCATTTTGTATATTCCTCCCTAATTGAATTTTAGATTGTGAGGAATTCCATTCTATGATAATATATTTCATAGAGGATATTCCTCGGTTGTTTTAATTGACGGAAGTACCTCATCAGCAATCCAATCTGTAAATTTTTCAGCATTTGGTTTGCGACTTTTAAATACCAGCTTGTAAACACCACTTTCTGTGAGGAAGTTTTCTCCAGCATTGTTTAATTTTCGGATGTGAATATTAGTCACATCCGAATTTTTCACTTTTACAACCTGTTTGTCATTCATTCTGGACATTGCTTTTCGTACTGCATCACCATTTAATTCCAAACATTCTCCCACATGATATGGGTTAAATAATACCTGTCCCTCAAACTCAAACACTTCTACCTCATGTTCTTCAAAAATCATTAAATTATTCATAATTCTAAGCCACCTCCATATTCATTTGTGCATTGCAATCGTTTACTCTTTCCTGTAAATATGTAGGCAACTCATAAGCGTCTATTAATTCATGTGCTTCATAAATATAACGCCGTTTTAATGACTTGTATGACTTGAATTTACCCTTGTCATCATAAAGTCCAAATTCTCTTTTGATCTGATTGTAAATATCAGTGTACACTGCAGAACGTATCTTAGTATCTTTATAAGCGTTTCCTTCTTTTCCACCAAGCATGTCTACACCCTTACGTTTTACATGATTACACAATTCATCTGCCTCGGAACCATAAAGTGGAATATCATACTCAAGATGTTCCACCTTTTTCTCTACACTCGTAATTCGTTGATCCACTACAATAACGGCTCGAAGTTCTGGTGAAAGATTCTCAAATGTGTTTTCTTTATATTTCTTCTCAATTTGTATGAAATATCTACGCACCTGCTTACCTTTTTCATTACGCTCAAGCATTGCCATTTCCTTGGCGGTATCGAGTTTGATGATATAGTCTATAGATGGTCTGCCTTTTTCTAAAATTTTAGAAAAAGTCTGAAAGTCCTCATGTTCAACAGCCTCACAATCATTCAAACGATTTTTTATCCAGTCTGCAAATTTACTCTTTACCCCAAGAACTTCATGAAGTTCCGAACCATATACTACTTTCTCTCCAGTGCTTGTCTCATACACCGGTACTAATTCATTTTCTATTACTGTCAAATCATTCATTGTTAAATTTTGCATTTTATTCCTCCTTGCAAAAACTGGTGGAATCCCCTATAATGCATATAGGAAATTCCTATAGTTAATAGGTTCCATTTTGAGTAAACACGCACTCGTCAAAGTTATCGTGTTTACTCTTTTTTTGTATACATTTTTTCTGTTTCCATTTTGCCAACACTCTTTGAAAAAAAAATTTTTTCTTTTTCTTCTAATGTCTCAATTTGCAAAACAATACACAATCCTTCGATTTCATTTGCTTTAAATTGTGTCTGATTAGTAATTTTCTTTTGTAATCCATATGTGGTTAAACCTATTTTTGAAGCTATATAATATTTTTTTAGACCAGACCTGTCTATTCTATCATTTAACCTCTGTGTGTCTACCATATCATCTCCTCCTTTCTTTGTTTCTATTTTGTCTACAATCGTATATTACTATATTGTTTAACTATTGTCAACATTTTCTTAAACAAAAGTTGAATTTTTTGCTACAAAATGCTAATATATAATTGTGAGGTGATACAATGGAAATTGGTGATAGAATTCGTGCAAAACGTGAAGCACTAGGTATGTCTCAAGAGGAACTTGCAACTAAAATAGGATATAAATCTCGCTCATCCATTAATAAAATAGAAAAAGATGGACGCGGGCTTCCACAATCTAAAATACTTTTGATTGCAAGGGCCCTTGAAACCACTCCTGATTTCTTATTAGGATGGAGTGATGATGAAACTGATTTTTATCCTGATGAAGTATTGTATGGAATAAATGCTATGACATCTCTATTACAATATTTGTATGATGATTTGGATTTTCACGAATATCCTCTTAGTGAAACTTTTGAAGTTACACTAAAAAAAGATTCTAATGAAATCACTCTAAATGAACTTGAATACAACCTATTGTTTGATTTCTTATGTAGCAATATTCCAAACTATATTAATCTTATCAAAAGCAAAACCCCAACAAATGACTAACTTATCTTTAGAAAATACCCGCTTACTTATGTAAGCGGGTATTCCTTGCACATCTATCTTATTTTTACTTTTACATTTTTACTACCAGAACTGAACTGTACAATCAGTGGATCAGTAGAATTAATCACTGTATCTGGTACTTCAAAAGCAATTTCTCCTTCTTTTGATGACAGCGGATTGATTGTTGAATCATGCATATCTGCACTATATCCTAACAAGATCGTTGCTGAAAATTCATATCCATCTCCGAATAAGATTTTTGCATTCACATCATCTCCCATCCCATAAGATGGTAAAAAAGTATCCGATGTTTTCCCGTTATTTGTTACGTTTACAGATACTTTTGCGTATTGTGCTCCTTCCTGATCCGGTTTAAATGTACCATAATTTTCATCAATACTTGGTACAATTTGCATATCAGAAACTATTATTCCCCAGTCTCTTAATTCTGCGGTCTCGCCAATATTGTAGATCTTCTCGTCTTCTTTTTCCTCTTTGTCCCCATCTTGCTTCTTTTCAGAATTCTTGCTTGTCTCTTTTGTGGTTTCCTTTGATGCTTCTTTTGTAGAATCATTACTGGTTCCACATCCTACAAAAGCTGTCATTGCGACCAAGCATAATAAAATAGTGACTAATGTTTTTTTCCTCATATCTCTTTCTCCTTTTAATTGATATGAAAAATTATACCTTATCTGTAGAATTCTGTCATCTTTTTTCTTCTCCCCATGCTAAGCACAGGGAGCATTTTTCTAATTTGTCAGGAAACCTTTCAGATTTTTGAATTTCTCCGGCATAGAGAAATCTTCAAATGTGAAGTCCATATCTTCGTCCAGATATTCTGAATCCGCATCAAACTTCGCCAAGATTCCACCATCAATATTACAATCCTCTAAGATAATTGTCTGTCTGCCGGCAGAGCTTGTCGGGTCCTCATTTGTGATCTGAATGTCAAAGTATGTATCACGCCCGGTTCTTTTATAGTCCAACATCATCTTACGGAAAATACTGGTGTTATAGTGGAACGTTGCTGAACCAGTCCCTTTCCATCCTGTTGTTTTATTTCCTTTTCCGGTTTTTCCTAAAATCGGGATCTCTGATTTCTCTTTATCAAATTTTGCTTCCAGATTGATTGCCTGCATGAAGTTATATCGTCTGTCTCCAATGGTTACAAAACACTCTGCAAGAGATGCTGATACCGCATCTTTCGATAACATTACATTATTTTTTCCCATGCGTTTCTCCTTTCTACGCTACCGTTACCGTCATATACAGCTTACTCATGGTATTCACTACCTGAATGCCACTTGTCACTGCTACTGATTTTTTTGTATCTCCCTGCTGAATCGTTACATCTGTATCTGTGAAGTTTTCAATTGCACCAATGTCCTGTAACTGCTGTCGGATTTTTACTAAATCAGACCACAAAGATACCCGACCGGAATCATTGTTTGGAATGATGCCAAGGTATTTTTTGTTAAACAGCAGTGCGTCATCATTAGCAATCTGATCGATCACCCGGATGGCCTGATTGTCTTTGAAAATCTCACCACAGGAATCTGTTACCGTAACCATGCTGTTAATATCCTCTAATACCCGTGTCTCAAAGTTGACCTTATGTAACACAAATTCTCCTGCTAAAATCGCATCCTGTAACTCTGTCTGTGTATAGTCGGTATCAACCTCAAAGGCACCGTCATACTGTTTGTTCTGGCAGGACTTATTTACTTCACATCCACATTCTGCACCGGTTACCCAGTAAATCAAAGACGCTTCACTAACACCGGTATCAAGTACCTTATTCTTCAGATTAATCACACCGAGATAATCTGCTTTCAGATTGTAAAGAACAAGCTGAAATTTTACCCCCTGCTCATCACGCATCCGTTTGCTGAATGCTGCATACAGTTTCTTTGTTGTTTCATCCGTTGTGATAACCCCCATCGCATTGTAAGAATACGATTCGATCTTATCAAGATATTTCTGATGCGCTGTCCCATCTACTGTTGCATTTGTGCCTCCTGCCAACGCAGTGCCAGCAGTTACCTCCAGTGCTGCATCACTCTTAAATGTAACGTAATCATTGGCTACCAGTTCAGATGCCTGTGCTACCGTCTGTGTATCTACTCTGGCTGTCTCAAGATACGTCATTACATCATACTTACTGGTCTCATCTGCATTTGCCTGAATCACAATTTTAATGTCATTACCTCGCGTTCCACCATACAATGCGGTTGCAAATGCGTTCGTTGCCTTTGTGCCGCCGCCATTTAAGCGGTATGCATATAAGGTCTTTGCATTCATAAACAGATCACTCAAGCCATTCATTTTCTCATGGTCATGAGCATATCCGAAAATTTTCTGACTGTCTTTCTGGAAGTCTTCATTAGAAACCTCAAATACTTCTCCTTCCTTTCCCCAATCCAATTCTAATGGCATAGTTGCAATACCCCGATCAGATAATACCGAGCTTGCAGATGCCACTGATACAAAGTTGATATATGTCCCAGGCAGGATTTTATCCTGTGACATATAACTTCCTCCACCTAATGCCATTTATTTCACCTTTCCTTTCATATACTCTGCGATCATCGTTTCTACTTCTTCCGTGGTGTACTCTCTGTCATCCTCTAATATGGCATTTAATAAGTCCCTCCTCCCACGGTAGTTTTTTGATGTGATAAACTGTTCTTTGTAAAATCTCTGTTCCTTTGACTTCTCATTTTTCTTAATCTCTGCCAAATCATTCACCTTCCTTTACTTCCATTTCTGATGAAATATCATCCATTACTGTATGTGTTTCTTCTTTGCATACAAAGCAGTTGTACTTCACGAAAAAGTTCAGTATGCCATCTACAATCTCATGATGCACATTCGTTCCACGCAACAGATCTCCATTCACATCGATGCATTCCATACACCAAGTCAGGCTCTCTGCCACTTCATTGCATTCCCACAGGGCAGCATAGCTATTGGGGATAGACTTTGGAACATACTGGATACAAAACTGATTTTCCCGATAGTATCTGTTCCCCGGAAATTTGCTGATCTGGGGATTTAGACAATTAATAAAAAAACAGGGAATCTCTAACCCCTGTTCTACCTGTCCTAAATGAACATCATAACCAAATTCTGCATCCAGCGTATTGCTGATAGCTGATATGATTGTATTAATCATCTTGATAGTCCTCCAAAATATCTATATATCCTTTGCTCTAAAATGGCTGGTGCAATTCTTTCCAGTTCCTCTTCAGATATTTTCATCATAAACTTTCCTGGTACCCATCCTTTATGATTAGGTGTCCGATGTCCATATTCCACATAGCTTGCATACTCCATTGGATTTGTAATAGCAATTTCATATACATTCCCGAAATGATTGACTTGTACAGAATTTGCATAACCTTCGGATGACGTTCCGGCCGTCCATGCACGCCTTAAAGTTCCTGTGTCTGCCGGGGTTCTCTGAACCACCATCTTAAGAAGCCTTGCTGCTAATTCTTTAGCACAGTCTTTCATAAATTCTTCCGGCTCTTGTAACTTCTCTAACTCATCTCTGAGTTTACGCAGTTCCCTTGCATCAAAGCCTCCCATCCGTGACATTATGCATACCTCCCTGCTAATTTCAATATGATCTCCTGGTGTGTTTCATATACTGCCGGTGTTCCGCTGCACTCATATGTCTCTGTGACACCGGCCTGTGTAACTGTTATCTTTGCCCCCGGTTTGATTTTCGTTTCCGGGGACATAAATAATTTTATGATCTGTGAGGTCTTTGCTACTGATTCCGTCTGGTCTGTTGTACTGACATTCGAATATGACAGCCTGCACGGCTCATCCTCTAAAACGATCACCTCTTCCGTGGATGTTAATTTCGTCTTTTCATCCTTAACCTTTTGAGATTCAGTAACCGTTGCCCTTCCATCGTACAATTCTTCCTGCATTTTTCTTGCAAGCATCCGTGCCTGTCTTATTGCATCTATCATCGAAACACCACCCTGCGATAACGGTTCAGAGAAAATTTATAATTTTTTAATAGGGTATCTTTAAAATTGTCATCCACACTCTGCTTAAATGATATGGAAGTATCACCCTCACTAATAGATGAAACAGCACCCGTAGCGGCTTCCTCTTGCCCCGGCTTTTCATTTCTATACAGATCAATCGCCATACGATAAGCTGTATTGAGCAGACCATCCGGCACTTCCTCAATGTGACAATAATTTTTTATTATTTCTTCTACATCTGAGATAACAAATGAGAGTGACACATCTTTCGATGTATCGCCCTCATCTATTCCCAATAACTGTTTCAGCCTACTTAATTCCATGTTGTCACTCCTAGCCAATTTTATGTTTAATAGCTACAATTCTAAGCTGCTTTGGTTCATATACCGGTTTCCAGTTTTCTGCCATTGCAAGTTCTGTTCTAAGCGGAGTCTCTACATGATCACGTTTTGCTCCTGTGTACGCAATTCCTCTTGGATGTAAAATAAACGCCTTGCGGTTGATGAGATAATCAATTCCACCTCCGGTCTGTTTATCACGATCCACCTCAGTAGATACAAATCCAGTAGGAGAACCATTACCATATGCTACAGCACCATTACCGAAAAGGTATGTTGTGTATACACCATCTGCAACCGGACAACCATCATCTACGGTCACGCGTCTGCCCTGATAAGTATCAAATTCTACATCTGTAGAATCACGTTCCGTATCGATCAGATTCAGCTTTTTGAGATAAGATTTTGTTGCTGAATGCATTGCCACACCAGACAACTGTGCCTGTGCATCACCCAGAAGCTGACACGCATCGATAAATGCAGATGCGCTGATCTGTTTTGCAGCATCTGTCTTACCTGTAGTAAGATCAAGGATATGATCTTTCATTCTGGTTTCTGCTGCCGGTGTTCCTTCGGCTCCTGCTGTAGTTGTACCAAATACTCCAGCAAGAATTGCGATGAGCTCTTTCTGCATGTCCCTTGCCCAGTAAGATGCAACCAGATCACCGATCGCTTTCATCGGATCAGCACCGGCAAGAGCTGCTGAAAGATTCGTTGCTCCCCACATATTCTGACGGAAAATAGTGGTTGATACATCCTTATTAGATCCGATTTTTTTTGCGGTCATCTTTACATCCTCAAGAATCGCTTCTGATTCTCCCTGTAAATCCTCAAAAAACGGCATATTATGTGTTCTTGATGCTTCGGATGCCAATGCATCAAAATCTGGACTGTTTACCACGATCCCACTCTGGAAAAATGCGGACAACTCCATAGTTCTGTTAATTACATACCGGTTAAAAAGTTCCGGTACAATTACATCTGCAATTTTTGTAATTGCCATTAAATCATCCTCCTTCTTATAATGTTACTCCGGCTAACGCAGCCATTTCTTTTGCCTGTGCCGGATTCTCTTTTAACAATCGTCCCTGTTCGGTCAGATTGAAGGTGTCTTTTGCAAATGGATTAGAAGTACCGCCACCATTTCCGTCTTTAGGATTATACGGTGGCTTCTGCTGCTCCTGCTTAAACAAATGTGCCATTGTGGTATCTTCCTTATACGGCTTCACAGCCTCTTCCACACCGACCGGCTTACCTTCTTTATCAAATGTGAACTTATCCAGTCCACCGGCTTTGTAGATCAGATAATCCGGATCAAGGACTCCCTGCTTGGCAAGAGATTCCTTCAGCGCATAGGTCTTTGAGGTGTTTTCAGCGGTCTTCTTAAGATTTTTGATTTCAATCTCATAATCTCCAATCTTCTTCTGTAACTCCTCATTGTCGCCATTAGATTTTTTCAACTCCTCAATGGTTCCATTTGCGGTTTTCAGTTCCTCGACCTTTGTATTAAAGTCGTCTTTTGGCACCGCATACTTTGGGAACTCTTTCTGTGCCGCATTCATGACTGCATCCACGTCCAGTTTTCCGTCTTTGATTTCTGCTTTTTCTAAAATTGCCTTTAACCATTCCATTCTCTTATCCTCCATAGATTTTTATTCCCGCTCTCCGGGTATTGGGATTCTCTGTTTATTCTCCAGATGAGTACTACCGTTCTTTAATGCCTGCGGAAAAAGGCATATAAAAACAGGGCTCCCGGAGGAACTTACTTAGCGTCACCTCTGCGCCGTTCGGTCCATAGATTTCCAGTTATCCTGTTATTACTGGTTTAGGGTACAAAAATACCACCATGTCATTTCTGACTGGTGGTAGCTTACTTTATTTCATTTGTGTACTCTATCTAACTTTTACAAATCCAACATTATTATTGCAAATAGTACCTTCTTTCTTTTCTTTACTTAATACCTCTTCCGGTATTCTATCTGGATATGCATCACATACCATCCCTTTCCTTACATTTTTACATCTCAAACAATATGGAATTTTTATCATTCCTTTTTCCACCTTTCTATGTATGTCTCTACTAACTTTCGAGCTTTCTCTGGAACATTCTCACCGTTTCGTATTCTAACAAATGCCTCTGCAATTGTTTCAAAACCATCCTTTGTAGCATCAGAATATATTGACACTCCCGGAACATATTCTTTTTCAATCATTCCCATAAAAGCTGTAAATTCCTCATTACTCTGTATGTGTTGTCCTGTCATCACATGTGCCATCTCATGTATAACATGATCTTCTATGCTTTTTCCAGCAAAATAACCCATACGATAACCTTCAGCAACCACATTTTCAAATCCATCGAAATTAAAACCACTATTTAAAACAAAAACTGCTTCATGCTTACCATTATTGTCTATATATCTACATAAATAGGGTGTATCTGGTTTCTCTTTGCTTATATCTTCTACTAATATCTTACTCAAATGAATATTGTACTCATTTTCTATTGTATCGATACCATTCTGCATACTTTTAAGGATATCAGGAGTTATACCTGCTGCATTCCTCATTTCCTTTGGAATTCTAATCTCTTTTATTATACCAGATTCTTCTGATAATTCTACAAATGTCTTTTTCCATTCCTCATATGTCGTATCTGCTGACACATAATATGTCTTACCATCCTCGTCTCTGGCAGCACGTTCTCCCACACTGCCAAATTCATCATCGAAGTACGGACAAGTGCAACCACGACAGTTCGGATGAAATGGAGGTGCTGTCACACCCGTTTGGAAATCGCTCATTGGAAAGTGCTGCTTGTCCATTCTACCGCATGTATTACAGGTTCTTTCATCTAACGTCTCTATGACCTCAAACTGCTCAACACCCAGTTTTCCCATGCAATCCTGTCTTGCCTTGTTTGCAAATACGGCTGACTCTGTCATAATTACTCTGCCCGCCTGTGCTTTAGATACACCCATCTGCTTAGAAAACTCTGTAATAATTCTATTTGGAGTTTCCCCTGTAATACACATTCTTGAAAGGTTATTATGTAAATTGTTAATTAATTTTGTTTTATTGTCCCACAGGCGATCAGAAAAATTTTTTTCGTCTACTGCCCAAGGCTTGCAAACTATCTTTTCAACTACATCAGAGTTCAGATGTTCTATTTTAGAACCAACACCAATCCCTTTTTGAATCTCATATGCCGTATGGTAAAAATCTGTAGTATACATATTCTGTATATGGCGATCTATGGTGTCTGTGCAATTGCCGTAAAGTCTTTCTAATTCCTGCTGTGTCTCAAACTGTAAGGCTTCCAATCGGCTGATATGTGCTCTCGCGGATGCATTCTCAAGTTCTTTTTCCCAATTACCATTTTTCTCGTTTTCTTTGGCATATTTAATATATTCCTCTAACGTCCACTGAAATTCCTTTTGTTCTTTGTTCGTGAGCATTTTCTTTGCCTCTAACATGGAAACTCCATTGTTCTGTGCCAATCTCTGATACCAGGCATCAATTTTTCCTTCAATTGCTGCCTGTGCTTTTTCAAATTGTTCCTGAATCTCCTGCACTTTCTGAACAGATGTATCATGCTGTGCTTCCTCCATCTGTTTGAAGCGTTCCTGCCAGTATTGTCTCATCTGTTCACTCATGCAATCACCTCATTCCGCTATTCTGTATCCTCCGGATCATCGTCTGGCTTGTCCTCTTTTTTACTTGCCTTGAATGCACCAATATATGTATCAGCTTTTTGCTTCGTTTCCTGCTCCTCTTTCTCTAACTGCTTCAACTCAGCATCTGCATCTTCGACAAGCGGATGATTTTTCAAAATAGTCTTTTTACTAACGATTCCCACTGAATCTTTACAAATCTGTGCCTGTTCTGTATCGTTTTTGATACTGGTCCGCGTCCACGTTTGCACTATCTTTTTGCATTCAATCCCCTGATGCCGGCAGATTGCTCTAATTAATCGGGCAAATCCAAGTTGAAACTCTGTTTCTGTTAGTCCGGCTTTCATTTCAAGTAGCGAATACATAAACTTCAATGCTTCTCCACTTTGGTTACCAAAATTCTCCGGCTGCGGGTCAAATCCCTGTCCCTGTTCAAAGATTGCCTTTCGCGTAGCTTGCAGCACGCTATTACGGGCTTCTATTGGTATTTCAATATTGAGTGTACTCACCCCAGGATTGCTGCCCTCATCGCCATCCACCTTGATGGTCTTGTATTTCTTCAGGTCTGATAGAAACGATGCAAGTTCTGTACCGCCATATCCCGATAACACAAATATTAATTCCTGTATATCATCCAAATCATTAATAAAACCGCTGTAGACCTTATCATATACGTCTATCAGCGGCTTAATATTTTTCAAGTCATCTGTGTTCATGTTGTTATTTGGAAATGAAATAAATGGTACTTCTCCAAAATCATGTCTATACTCTGCTGTAAAATCGTTTGTGTCTGGAATCATAAAGGTATCGTAATAAATCAATCCCTCTTCCAAAGTGTCCTCATTTCTTCGCCGAAATGCCCAACAACTTTTCTCATTCCAATACTCATAAATGATATAAGTATCTCCTGATTCTTCCTCTATCTCATTATAAACTCGCAATACACCCAATAATTTCTTTTTTAAATCACATGATACTATCGGTATAATTTGCTTGCTATCCACAACTGCCCATTGAAATGCGCCATCATTGTCCGCCCAATAATGTATCCAGCCAACGGATGCGTTAGCTGCGTTTACGCACAGTTCCATGCAGTTTTTCCGGTATTCATCCCCAAGTGCTTCTGTTATAACTTCATTTTCATGCTCATTTCCAATATCAAAGAGTGGCGGTGAAGTAAACATATAAGCGGCTTTCTGATTAACAATAAGCCCATGAAAGTTCCGGGGAATTCGATTATCCGCATTACGCAGAGGATTGTCAGAATCCTCTTTCTTCTCACCATTGTCCTTAATCAGAATATCCGTTTCATTGCGGTAATACCGCTCTGCCTGCATAGCCTGCATTGTAAACCGTGTATGCCCCGGCTCGTATTTTCTTATAAGTTTTTTCATAACCTCAAGTTCCATATTTGTCACCTCTATTTCAAAATACTGATGCCACCCGACTTGCGAATAATCGTATAACAAAAATACCGTAGTGCATCCATCGCATGATCATGCTGCTTTACTGGTTTATCTTCGCCGTGCTCTGATGCTTTCTGATCCCAAATATACGATCTAAACTCTTTTATAGTGTTCGGACACTGGTCACTAATAGCTATCAGGTCTTGGTTTAATAAGGACGCCACAAACCGGATACCATCAAGCACATCATTTTTCGCCTTTTTAATGGTATAGCCGCGTTCTTTTAACTCAGCTATAAATGATGCTGCTGATGGATCAATGATTATTTTGACTGGCTTAATCCCAGCAAGCCATTGCTCCAAGTCATCGGCATATTCTGTATTTGTTTTCTGTTGCTCCTCATCACGTCCAGAATAGTAATACTCCCGGAAACAAACCCACCTTCCAGAACGCTCTTTGCACCACAGCAGGAATACCGTAGCATTTTGTGTACCATAATCGCAGGACACATAGTAATTCGCATTAACCAGATTCGATATATCAGTAATAACATGACGGGCATTATCGAACATATCGTAAATAACGCCCTCTGCCATCGCCCACAATCCAAGAATATACCGGCGGTAAAATACTCCGGTGTACATACTGCGATATCTTTCCTTAATTTTCTCCGATAATGATAAATTATCATCCATCGTGAAATGCAGATATAGCAGATTCTTTTCTTTCTTCTTATCAATCCACCCGGTTTTAAACCAGTGATACGGTCCATCCGGGTTACAGTTAAACCAATACTTTGACCCATCAACGGAACATCGTCCGGTTGCTTGATTCACGAATGATTCTGGCATCAATGCTACTTCATCAAAAAAGACCCCAGCCAAAGTAATACCTTGGATAAGGTCTTGTGAACGCTCATCTTTTCCACCAAAGATATAAAAGTAATTGGTTATTTCTCCTCTTGTAACAACAACTAAATTATCAGCTCTATGGTCTGTCACAATATAGCCACGGCTTTGCAGCATTATCTTAAGCCAAAACAATACGTTTCTACGGAAAGAACCAATTGTCTTTCCACACATGCCAAAGTTCTCACCATCAAATGAACTCATTGCCCACATCACAAATGACAGTGACATGCTCACGGTCTTACCTGACCGGATTGCTCCATCGGCAATTATACCATCTTTATCCTTGACCGGAGAATCCTTGCACCACCAGTTCAGCACTTTGCGCTGTTTCTTGGAAAACGGTTTAAATCTGAAAACCCTTTTAATCTTATTAGTTCTCTTCATCGCCCCAATCCTCCACAGCTGCACCATTTAATGCCTCAAGGAATCCATCATCTGCAATTTCCTCGCTATCATCAGTCTGTACTCTAGCTTTCAGAAGTGCAATCTCCGCCTTCTGCTTGTCTGTGGCAAGATTCATATGATCTGTGAGCCATTGCAACGCTTTCATACGGTCAGCAAGTTTTATCTTGGCACCTTCTCTCCCTTTTGATACCTCTGAAACAATGGTGCCATCAACCGTTTTGCTATCTTTTAGATTCACAAAACTATATGAAACTTCCTCGCCTGTTTCAGGATCATTAAAACTGCCATTTCCAAACTCTACATAATCTGTGATATCTGCAAAAGCGATATCCATATACTTCTGAAAGATATCCGATTCACTCAGGAACTCCCTGTTAAGGCGTTCCTGCTTCAAACGGAATATTTCTTCTTTTATCTTGGGATTTCTTAAGTGCTTACTTCCCTCTGACATCGCAGTTGTATAATTACATCCATATGCTTTCTGATATGCCTTGGTTGCATTAAAGCATCGAATGTAATATATACAAAAAAGCTGTTGCTTGTCGGTTAACTCCGTATTTTTCATTACAGATTCGACCTCATGTGCAACAGGACTTTCTTTGTTCTTTATAAGTGTCTTACTGTTTTTTGCAACGTTGCGTTTACTCCTTTGCAACGTTGCGTTATCCCCAGCCCACTTATAACGATTTTTCCAACTACGCACCGTTCCCTCTGCAACACCCAATTGGTTTGCTATCTCTACTAACTTAAGCCCTTGCTTATACATTTCAAAGGCTTTATCCGCTCTCGCATCTTTGACCTTCGGCAAGGACTATCACCACCTTATTTTTATTTTCCAAAAAAAGAAGCTGTTACACTAAGTTATAGTGTACAGCTCCTTTACAAAACGGGGAGTGTAACAGATATATGAAACTGTTACAGGCTAATGGGATAATATGAAAAAAATGCAAGTGATGTCTGTGTCATACACTTTCATCAATACCATATTACCACATCAAAAACGAACATTCCGAACAAAACGAACAAACTTTACTTTTCTTTTAAGAATCTGTCCACTTCCATCCTCACACTGTCACCTGTAGCCATTCTTCCAATCCTATCTGCTACCTGTTCCCATGACATTCCCTCAAAATACTTATATCTGATTATCCTTTGCATCCTGACTGGTATAGTGTTCATGTACTGCTCTACCTTTATTTTTATATTGGATGCATTTTCCCTTCGTTCTCGTAATATTGTTTCTTCTAATCGTAATCTTGTATCGTCTGCATATGTATATGCCGTTCCTCCGACATGGAAGTGCTGTTCTTGATAAGGAAAGTCTGGATTACTCCCTTTAACTGAACCCTGTACTGTCTCGCTCTTCTTTCTTTTTAATCTTTGGATATCCTGCTCTGTTTCTCTAATCAGTTCACAGGCATCTATATACTCCATTAAAATCTGCTTTTCCAATCTCATTCCTCCTGTTTTTAGGCAAAAAAATACCAACCATCGAATATTGACGGTTGGTATTACAATCAATTCTTTTCAATTTGCTCTTTAATGTCTTCTAGTTTTATGTAATGTCGTCCTGCAACACCTCGCAACTCCCTTGACATATATTTGTCTGTGGCTATTACTGAAAATTTCTTTCCCCTGGATCTTAATAGTGTAAGTGCTCGCTCAAAGTCACCATCTCCACTAATTAGAACCGCATAGTCGTAATTTTCAATTGTATTAAACATATCTAACACAATTTCAATATCCAAATTAGCTTTCTTTTTCGTTGCTCCTGTTTTATTATCGAAAATTGTTTTTATCTGTTTTGTTACAAGCGTATACCCCATTGAAGGTATCGCATCAAGGAATGCCTGCTGTTTTGTCTCTGGAGGTGCATCCTGACCGACATAGTAATACGCATCTTCGATGCTTCCTATATTGTTTTCGATATAATCTAAAACTTTTTTTGGATCTGCAAACCATCCCTCATCTTTTTGCATAAAAAAGAAATTTGATCCATCTAAAAATACTGCTACTCTCATATAATTCCCCCAATCTTTTGTGATAGGGAAATTATACCACTTCAACCGCCAATATTCAATTTTCAATGTTCAATACTATCTGTCAATCGACAGAATCTGACATGCCTTGTCTCATTATCTCATTCAAGCAGGCATTAAATCCTGCTCTGAACATTCTTTCTCCATGTTCTCCGATTCTGCGTTCTTTCTTCTCCGGCAGTTCCCGGAGCGGACACCAATCTGGCTTTCCAACGTTATATGCATCTTCTTGTGTCACGCCACATATTAAATTTAATATTGGATTGTCCCTTTCAAAAAAACTGCAAGGACAATCAGCACAACATTCCGATATATCCATAACCAATACTGCTTTAGACATATCACTCACCTCCTAAATTTCAGTTCAATTTACAAATACCTTTATTTTCATCAAGTGTGACTATATTTCTTCGCGCAAGCACTCTCAATGTTGTTATTTGGCAACTGAAAATTGGAATGTTGCTGTTATGATCTTTGTGAAATTCACAATTTTCATATGTCCAAAACCCATGTTTTTTTATCAAAATATTTCCATGCGCCTTCATAACTCGTATAACATCTTCTTGCGCTCTTGATAAATCTTCATAACCATAAGCCATCTTTTATCCTCCGCTAAACTTTAATTTTCTTCCGGTTTCTCGCACCTCTCAAATTCGATACATTACCTGCATCGTACATATTTGTCATATGCTGCCTGATAAGTAATTCCGTCAATTTCAGCTATTCTTGCAAGTGGAATTGTTTTCGTGATACTCCTATTTCTTGTTTGCTCTTTTCTCGTTACCCATCTGCAATTAGACGGTTCATAATTTCCATCATTGTCGATTCTGTCTATGGTCAAATCATCACTATAACCGTTCTCCATCGACCAGTCATAAAAATTTTGGAAATCGCTATCCCATTCTGGGCAAACACGTATTCCTCTTCCACCATATCTCTGATAATTCTTGTTGTTCGGTCTGGAACACCTGTCTCTCATTCCAGTCCAAATGTTCCAAATCCTTGATTTTGCCATTCCATGTTTTAAATGCATTGTTGCTTTAACTTCTTTTTCAAGGCAGCCGCAACTTTTAGTTGTTCCGCTTACCAATGAATTCCTCAATATTTCTTTTTCGTTTCCACAATCACATCTGCAAAGCCATATTGATTTTGAACCTTTTCCATTGCCTTTTGTTCCAACCTTTTTTATCGCGGTTAATCGTCCAAATTTCATACCCGCTATATCTTTAGGATATTTCAATATTTACTACCCTCTTTCGCTCGAACCATTTCCGTGTTAAATAATATAGGCTTGATTGCCATCTACTCCGCCACCTTTCAACTGCTCTGCGATTTCATCAATATTTCTTGGATGCAATCCAAATGTTTGGCACATAACATCTTGCTTGCATGTTTCTGCAAAATCATCAATAGCCTTATTTCTCTCCCTTTTTGCCACCTCTCTTATGTCATCGACAGACACAAGCAAATCGTCCTGTCTGTTACATATCTGGTCGATAGTCATTGTTTGAATTGGGGTTATCATCTACTCCACCGCCTTTCACAATCTGCATAACTGTCTGATATAGTGCTGATTTTCTGCCTACAATTTTGGTTATGTATTCATCCAACTGCTTCACAACCGCATCCACATCGTAGGCGGTTGGCATATCATTAATCACTTTTTTTACAGCATCGTAATCGTCCATATTTTTAAGCATTCCGCTCAAATTGTCCAAAATCTTACCTGCCTCAATCAATCTGCTCATTCTTCATCACTCCAATCTAATTTCTGACCGCAATCCGGGCAGTAATTGTAATTATCATAATCAACCTCGTAGTGCTTTCCGCAGCAAGGGCAAATCCATGTATCATACACAAGATGTCCGTCGGCGTATCCGTCTCCTTCGTAATCCGGTTTCTTTGCCGTTTGCTTTTCCACTGCCGCCCGGCATTCTTCCGGTGTGCCGATTGCCCTGTACTTCTGCACCTCTTCCAGTGCCTTGATTGCCATTTCCATAAGTTCTTGCCAATATTCTTCATTTACAAGTTCATCCCAGTGAGGATTAAACCTGATAATGTCCAAATCCCTGATTGCTTCACTCTCTGTCATTCCGGCACCTCCTAAATTTATTCGAGTATCTGAGTTGTTTCCAAAATGGAAATAACTCACTTAAACAGTCCCGGGTTGTCAAACACCGAACCAACAACCTCAAATTCGCACGCTTTCACATATTCTTCCGTAAGTGGCATTGATAAACAGAACGGTTCGCATTTGCTCAAGTTATCAGTCGGAATGACCTCATAATGCCAGCCGATTACCTCATCAATACTCTCAAAAGTTTCGGCATCGATCACTGCGAACTTTCCAAACACTACCTTTGCAAGTTCTTTCGGATTGCCGTGGCACATCAGAATATCATTCTTAAAAATCAGCTTTCCGTTCTTATCTTGAAAGCCTGTACATAGGCAGATTGTGGATGGGTCAACTTCATAGTTCTTTATCAAATTCTGTGGTACATAATTCTGGATAATGTAAACTCCATCATCTGTTTGAATTAAATTTCCGAATATCCATTCGCCGTTATCAATCCGCTTTCCACGGAATAAATATCTATTCTCCATGTTCCCCCTCCATTTCTTTCAGCTTGGCTTCTGCTTCCTCTCTGGTAAGAAATACTGACTTTCCAATTTCATCAAAAGATATCCAGTCGCAAAGAGTAACCGATTCGATATACATTTCTTTGTCAGCAACAGTCATTTCTCTGCATACTGCGACCTCTACTCCATCATCGGTTATGCGGTAAATATTACTTCCCACCTTGCATGGCAGCCGCAGAAGTAATCCCTGCTCTTCGGCTTGCTCTCTATTTGCAAGTCTTTCCGCAATCTCTTCCAGGGCTTTGTATCTTCCATCTTTCGCAAGCTGGGTAATGGTAATTCCCTCATCATCCGGTAAATCTGCTGGAT
>QWCN01002241.1_pt1 | contig 26028 bp, 20 predicted proteins | sample 1972711 | NCBI WGS metagenome assembly QWCN01 (sample SAMN09866707, study PRJNA288562) | Human gut metagenome isolate term1_stool, whole genome shotgun sequencing... | isolation source: gut | host: Homo sapiens | place: USA: California
GTTCAACGTACCTCCAGTACGCCTCACTTCACTTGGCTTCGTCAGAACAAAAAATCTGATGCGCTCTGTTAAGCATTTTAACTGCGAATTAGTATAAGGGTGTATGAACGGATGACAAAACGCGAGATTCTGGCCGACGGCTTGCTTTTATTGACGGCGCTGATTTGGGGCTGCGCGTTTTCTGTGGTGAAAAACGCGCTGGACAGCTTTCCGCCGGGGGCGATTATCGCCATGCGCTATCTGATTGCGGCGGCGATCACGGGCGCGCTGTTTCATAAGCGCCTGAGGGGGCTGACGCGAGGGGACGTGGCGCGCGGCGCGCTGGTCGGGCTGACGCTCTTCGGGGCATATATCGTGCAGACCATCGGCCTGCAATATACGACGGCGGGCAAGAATGCGTTTCTGACGACGATCTACGTGCTGCTTGTGCCGTTTGGCTGTGCGCTGCTGTTTCACCAGAAGCTGCAAAAGGGCAACCTGATCGCGGCGGCGCTGATGCTCGTCGGCATCGGGCTTTTGTCGCTGGATGGGCAGGCCGGGGGGCTGAATGTCGGCGATCTGCTGACGCTGGCCTGCGGTTTCCTGTTCGCGGCGCATATCATCGCGGTGGAGCAATGCCAGAAGAAGACGAACACCTATGCGCTGATCGTGCTGCAATTCGCGTTCTGCGGGCTGTATGCGGCGGTATACAGCCTGATCTTTGAGCGCGGCATGCCGATGACGTTCAGCCTCGGCTCTGTCGGCGGGCTGCTGTATATCGCGGTGTTTTCCACCACCATCGGCATGAGCCTGCAAAACATCGGCCAGAGCATGGCGCCCGCCTCGCATGCGGTGATTCTGCTGTCGCTGGAATCGGTGTTCGGCGTGCTGTTTTCCTGCCTGCTGCTGGGGGAAAAGGTTACGCCGCAAATGGGCGTGGGCTTTGCGGTGATCTTCGCGGCGCTGCTTTTCAGCGAGCTTGCGCCGAAGAAGGACGCATGATAAAAATCGTAAAAGCAAAAACGGGGCCGTCAAGCGAAACTGGACGGTCCCGTTTCTATATGCCGGAAGAATGAGCGGCAAAAACGTTCAAATTCGGCTTGGAAATGCGGCGCTTATTCGCTGAGCAGCCAATCAATGAGGTTTTCGGATTTGATGCCCTCATAGGAAGCGTCAAGTCCCGGCTCAAGGGACAACACGATTTTTTCGTAATTATCACGGATGCCTTGCAGCGGCGCAAGCTCCCGTTTCCGGACGTCCTCGCTCATCATAGATTCCGTTACCTGAATATACTTTTTTTCGTCGGCGTTCGTTGCGATGAAGTCCACTTCGGCATTGCCGATCTTGCCGATTGCCACATCGTAACCGCGGCGAAGCAGCTCGAAGTAAACGACGTTCTCGATGGCGTGCCCGCTGTCCCGATGGCGGAAACCAAGCAGATAATTGCGAAGGCCGATGTCAACGATATAATATTTTCCGAGTGTACGGAGATAGGCTTTGCCCTTGATGTCAAAGCGTTTGATTTCGTAGAAGAAGTAGCTCTCCAGAAGTGCGTTCACATACGCCTGCACGGTATGCGCGCTGGGCGCGCCCCTGCGCCTGCCGTCCTCCAGAAGCCCTTCGTTTACCAGCGTATTGCCGATGGAAGCGATGGAAACGCTGGAGCCGATATTATCGGCGAGGAACAGGATGATCTTCCGCAGCAGCGCGGGGTCTGTGATCTGCTTTTGCCCCCGGCGTTTTTCCCGCTCCAAAATATCGCGAATCACGACGGTGGAGTAAATGCCATCCAGAAGCGACAACGCCTTTTCCTGCTCCAAACCGACGTCGGCGATGCCCGGCATTCCGCCGAAGCGCATATAGGCGTCGAAGACCTCGCGCAGTGCATAGCGTTCGCCGTTCCGGTCGAACGCCTGCTTGCGAAGCCCGCCGAGGGCGCTTTGTGTTTCACGAACCTCAAAACCGTGAAAATCGAGGAACTCGCGAAAGGAGAGCGGCAGCATTTTGATTTCTATGCATCGCCCGGAGAGATACGTGGAATACTCCGAGGAAAGAAGGAAAGCGTTTGACCCGGTGACATAGATATCGCAGTCAAGATCCACGCGGAAGGCGTTTATTGCATCCTCCCAAGCCTTGATCCGCTGCAACTCGTCAAAGAAAAGGTACATCCGCTTTCCGGGAACGGCGCGTTGCTTCACATAGCGATAAATATCGTCTGCATTCATCCCCCGGAAATCAAAGGATTCAAAATTCATCTCGACGATTTGCTCCGGCGAAATGCCGGTATCCTTTAGGTGCCGAACCATCAGCTTTAACAGGCTAGATTTGCCGCAGCGGCGAATACCGGTGACCACCTTGACCGGCTCGGTATCCTGAAAACCGATCAGCTTATTCAGATAACCGTCGCGCCGTCTGAGCTTATGGGAATCTATCATCTCCTCACACTCCCTTCGTGATTAGTATGGCATAAACTTGAGAAATAATCAAGTTTTTGCATTGTGGTGCAAAAAATATTTTCGCGTCTCATCCCGGTTTCAAAAAAAATGAGCTCCCTCTTCGAGGGAGCTGCAGCTTGTTGACATAAGCAAACTTGGCTTGAATAACAAAATCAAGAAATTCAGCTATTCTTTCATTTGCGGAAAGGGCTATTCTCCCCCTTCGGGGGGAGAATAGCTTTTTGTCTACAGTCTGGAGCTCCCTCTTCGAGGGAGCTGGCACGGCGCAGCCGTGACTGAGGGAGTCAGGTGGGCGCGCAATGCACGCCCGTTATCGGAATTTGTGCAGAATTTCGGATGTGTCCATTTACTGTTTCATGTATAGAAAATTGCGTAAAACCGCCCGCGTGAGCGAGCCTTTGACGTTTTTCAGACTTCGGCGGCCGTTAATTGCTTCCGCTCGGGAAGAACGGGCTCAAGCAGCTCGCCACGGCGGAAATCGGCATTGACTGCAAAATGATGTGCCCCGGCCCGTGCACGACGGTGTTGAACAGCCCTTCGCCGCCGAACAGCTTGTTCTTGACGCCCGGCACGCTGACGATCTCCATCGTGCAGGTATCGTCCATCGCGGCGAGGTAGCCCGTGTCCACGATCATCGACTGGCCGCGCTCCAGATCATATTCCACCGTCGAGCCGTCGATCTCCAGAAACGCCGTGCCGCTGCCGGAGAGCTTCTGCATGATGAAGCCTTCGCCGCCGAAAAAGCCCGTGCCGAATTTCTTCTGGAAGAACACGGACAGCTCCACGCCCTCCGTGCAGGCGAGGAAGCCGCGCTTTTGCACGACGATGCTGCGGCCGGGCGCGATATCCACCGCGCGAATCTCGCCGGGGAAGCTGGAGGCGAAGGCGATCAGCCCCTCGTCCTTCTGCGCCGTGTAGCGGTTCTGGAAGATGGATTCGCCGGAGAACATGCGCCCGAAAGCGCCGCCGAGACCGCCCTTCGCGCCGGTCTCCATCTTCATGTTCGGGCTCATCCAGCTCATCGCGCCGCTTTCGGTCACCATGGTTTCGCCGGGTTGCAGCGTGCAGATCACCACGGGCAGGTTTCCGCCTTTGATCTCGTACTTCATACTCAAAACCTCCTTTTTGGTTTCCGTTTGAGTTGTGGCTTACAGGGGGAGCGACGGCAGGCATGCTTCCAGCGCCGCGCGCGTTCCCCTGACCATCATTTCAAGCTCCATGCCCGCAATCGGCGCGGCCAGCAGCTTTTCTTTGGCTTCCTCGTCCGCGGCGACGGCCAGCATCCGCTCGCGGTGGCGGCAGGCATAGGCCGTCTGGGTCGGCACGTGCATAAAGCCCGCGCGCAGGCCGGTTTCGCGGCTCAGCTTGGCGAGACGATAGGTCATGTAGTTGCAAAGGTACATCCCCGTCGTGCTCTGCACGGTCAGCGGCGCGTCCGCCGGGGCGGGGGTCAGCGCGCCGAGCCGGGCGGGCACGCCTGCGGCGAGCATGGCGCGCACCATCTGCGCATAGGGGAGCGTGCCGCGCAGCCATTCCGCTTCTCCTGAGAAGATCGGGGAATTTTCCTCCGGGGTGTCGCCCGCGTCGCGCCCCCTGCGCCAGTTGACGCCGAAAGGCTCGGGGCGCAGCGCGCCGGCGCGCGCATCCGTGCCGAGCGCCAGCACGAGGTCGGGCTTCTGCGCGTCGATGGCCGCCTGAACCGGCTCGAACGCGCCGCGCCAGAGCACGGGCATGGTCATGCCGCGCACCGTCGCCCGCACATCGCCGCAGACGAGCGTTTCGCCGTCCAGTGCGCGGGCAATCAGCTCGGCGTTGTTGGTTTCGCCCTCCGGAATACCGGCAAACCAGCCGTAGCCGCAGAGCAGAATGGAAAGAGAACGCATGAAAAGCCGCCTCCTTGGAATGAGATAATTCCCTCGGTCAGCGCCATCAAGGCGGGCGCCCTTTAGTATAAGCTGCGACTGCGTAAGCATAAAGCCTCCCTCCTTGAGGGAGGTGGCACGCCGCAGGCGTGACGGAAGGAGTTAAACTGTGTATTCTTTGTTTTTGTGTCTACGAATAGCATAAAAGAAACGCGCCCGTCTGTCAATATCCGGCGGGGAAAAGCGGCGCGTAAAGTTTAGGAAAAGCAAGATTTCAGATTCACTTAACAGGAACACAAAAATCAAGGAATAGTTGAAAAAACAGCGAAAACCGCGCGGGGAAAATCGCAAAAAACCGAACAAAACGAAGAATCGGACGGAAAGTTTTTTCAAAACGCTTGACACAGGGAACGAAATATGTTTTAATCTGCATCGCGATATTAACCTGAAAGTCACGCATGACTAAACTGGGGGCGTTTTTGTGGGCATCAACATCGGCGGTAAGCTGCGAAGCCTCCGCCAGAAAAACAACCTGACGCAAAAGGAGCTGGCCGATCGCTGCGAGCTGTCCAAGGGCTTTATCTCTCAACTGGAAAGCAACCAGACCTCGCCGTCGCTCTCCACGCTGGAGGATATTTTGACCACGCTGGGCAGCTCGTTTCACGAGTTCTTCTCCGACGAGCAGGGGGATGATCCCGTCTGCCGCAAGGAGGATGTGTTCGTCAAGGAAGACGACGGCGTGACCATCCACTGGCTGATTCCCAACGCGCAGAAGAAGGATATCGAGCCGATTCTGGTGACGATTCAGCCCGGCGCAGAGACCGAAACCGATCTGCCGCACATGGGCGAGGAATTTGGCTACGTGCTCTCCGGCGCGGTGACGCTGGAATTGGGCGGCAAGAGCTACCGGGTGCGCAAGGGCGACAGCTTTTCCTTTAAGCCGTCCCAGCAGCATCATTTGAAAAACACGGGCAAGACCCCGGCGACGGTGATTTGGGTCTGCACCCCGCCGAATTTTTGAGGAGGATATCATGGATAATCAGACGATTCTTTCCATTCGGGATCTTCGTGTGGTCTTTGAAGACGGCTTTACCGCGCTGGGCGGCGTGAGCATCGACATCGGCGAAAACGAGTTTGTGACGCTGCTCGGCCCGTCCGGCTGCGGCAAGACGACGCTGCTGCGCTGCATCGGCGGCTTCGAAAAGCCGACCAGCGGCGAAATCCTCTATAAAGGGCAGAACATCATCGGCCTGCCGCCGTATAAGCGCGCGATTAACACCGTGTTCCAGCGCTACGCGCTCTTTCCGCATCTGAACGTCGCGCAGAACGTCGCCTTCGGTCCGGATCTGCGCAAGGAGGATAAGAAAAAGACCGCCGAGGAGGTCAGCCGCATGCTGGCGCTGGTCGGTCTGGCGGGCTTTGAAAAGCGCCGCATTTCCAGCCTCTCCGGCGGCCAGCAGCAGCGCGTGGCGATTGCGCGCGCGCTGATTAACAAGCCGGATGTGCTGCTGCTGGATGAGCCGCTGGGCGCGCTGGATCTCAAGCTCCGCCGCGAGATGCAGCTGGAGCTCAAGCGCATCCAGCGCGAGAGCGGCATCACCTTCATCTTCGTCACCCACGATCAGGAGGAAGCGCTGACCATGAGCGATCGCGTGGCCGTGATGAGCGCGGGGCACATCCTGCAGCTCGGCACGCCGGAGGATATCTACAACGAGCCGCAATCCGCCTTCGTCGCGGATTTCATCGGCGACAGTGACATCATGGCCGGCACAATGGTGCGCGATAAGCTGGTGCGCTTCCTCGGGTGCGATTTCCCGTGCGTGGATACGGGCTTCGGTGAAAACGCGGACGTGGACGTCGTGCTGCGCCCGGAGGACGTGAAGCTCAAGCCCGCCGACGATCCGGTGCAGGGCGTGCCGCAGGGCGTTGTGGAATCCCTGCTGTTCAAGGGCGTGCATTACGAGATGAAGGTGCGTGTGGGCGACAGCGTGCTGCTGGTGCATTCCACCCACGCCCGTCCGGTCGGTACGCAGGTGAAGCTCACCGTCGCGCCGGAGGATATTCAGGTCATGCGCAAGAGCGATTATTCGCCGGACATTCTCAAGCGGCATGCCGCGCGCGTGTGAGGTGAGCGGCCATGAAGAAAAATAAGGCGCTTGCCGTGCCGTTTGTGCTCTGGGCGGTTCTCTTTATCGTCGTTCCGCTGGCGATGGTGGTCTGGTACGGCGTGACCGTGGAGGAAACCCCGGCGTATGTCGAGGTCGCGGGCGACAACGGACAGACGCTCTTTCAGCTGGAGGACGGCACGGTGACGGCCGAACGCCCGCAGAAGCAGACGGCCGTTTCCCTCGCCAATTTCAGGCGCATGCTCGAACCGACTTACCTCAAGCTGCTGCTGCGTTCGCTCAAGATCGCGCTGTTCACCACGATCATCTGCCTGCTGCTGGGCTATCCCGTCGCGCTGATCCTCAGCAGCAGGGATTTTAAGCGCCCCGGTCTGTGGCTGATGCTCATTATTTTGCCGATGTGGATGAACTTCCTGCTGCGCACCTATTCCTGGATGTCCATTCTGGAAAATTCGGGTATTCTCAACAGCTGGATCGCGTCGCTGCGCGATGCAATTCCGGTGTTTGACCGCTGGCTGACGAGCATGGGCGTGGGCAAGAAGATCATCTTCCTCTACAACGAGAAGGCGGTCGTGCTCGGCATGGTCTACAACTATCTCTCCTTTATGATTATGCCGATTTACACCGTCATCGAAAAAACGGATCACAGCCTGCTGGAGGCTGCCGCCGACCTCGGCGCAAGCCCGGTGCAGAGCTTCCTGCGCGTGACGCTGCCGTATTCCCTGCCCGGCGTGCTGGAGGGAATCACGATGGTGTTCGTTCCGGCGGTCACGACGTTCGTCATCAGCCAGCTCATGGGCGGCGGCAAGGTGCCGCTCATCGGCGACATCATCCAGAACCAGTTTGGCAAATCGAGCGACTGGCACTTCGGCTCGACGCTCTCGCTTCTGGTGATGGTGGTCGTTCTGGCGTTCATGGGCGGCCTTCAGCGCATTGACAAGGAAGAAGAGCCGCGGAAGGAGGTGCGCATCCTCTGATGAAAAAGCTCAGAAAAGCGTATATCGCGCTGATTATGGCGTTTCTGTATGCGCCGATCGTTCTGCTGATTCTCTATTCCTTCAACGACAGCAAATCCCGCGCGAACTGGGGCGGCTTTACGCTCAGGTGGTATAAGGAGCTGTTTTCCGACGCGGCGATCATGTCCGCGCTGAGCACGACGCTCTCCGTCGGCCTGCTGGCGGCCGTCTTTTCGACCCTCCTCGGCACGGTCGGCGCGATTGCGCTCTACCAGATGAAGCGCCTCCCGCGCAAGACGCTGCTGAGCATCGTCAATCTGCCGATGCTCAACTCCGAGGTCGTCACCGGCGTTTCGCTGATGCTGCTCTACGCGATGGCCAACATCCAGCTCGGCTATCTGACCCTGCTGCTGTCGCATATCGCGTTCTGCGTGCCCTACGTGGTGCTGAGCGTGATGCCCAAGCTGCGCCAAATCGACCCGAATCTGGCCGAGGCGGCGCAGGATCTGGGCGCGACGCCGATGCAGGGCTTCTTCAAGGTGATTCTGCCGGACATCATGCCGGGCGTGTTTTCCGGTTTTGTGATGGCGCTGACCATGTCCATCGACGACTTCGTGGTGAGCTTCTTCACCACGGGCTCGGGCGTGAGCAACCTGTCCATCACCATCTACACGATGGCCAAGCGCGGCATTTCGCCGAAGATCAACGCGCTGTCCACGATCATCTTTGCCTGTGTGTTTGTTCTGCTCATCGGACTGAATCTGCGTGACTTCCGCAAGGACGGCCGCGGCCAGAAGAAGCTCGACGGAGTGAAGATACCGTACTAAGGGACGACAGGGGACGCTGCCCCCTAAGCCCTCGGCCGGGAACCCGAGGTTCTTGGATTTTCCGCATATCGCTTCGCGTTTACAGCTCAATCTGAGCATGCTAAAAAACGAAAAGGAGAAATCAAACATGAAGAAACTCACCATGCTGCTGCTTGCCGCCGCGCTGACGCTCTGCCCGCTCTTTGCGCTGGCGGCGCAGGAAACCATCAGCGTTTACAACTGGGGCGACTACATCGAGCCGGAGGTGCTCGACCTGTTCGAGCAGGAGACCGGCATCAAGGTCATCTATGAGACGTTTGAAACGAACGAGGACATGTACGCCAAAATCGCGATGGGCGGTTCGAGCTACGACGTGATTATCCCCAGCGACTACATGATCGAGCGCATGATTCAGGAGAATCTGCTCCAGAAGATCAACTGGGAAAACATTCCCAACGTCGCCAACATCGATCCGCGCTTTATGAACGAGGGCTACGACCCGCAGAGCGAATACGCCGTGCCGTACACCTGGGGTACGATGGGCATTCTCTACAACACGGAGATGGTGGATGAAGCGCCGACCAGCTGGAATACGCTGATGGATCCGACCTACACGATGGACATGCTGATGCTCAACTCCCCGCGCGACACGCTGGCGATTGCGCTGGTGATGACGGGGCACGATCTCAACTCCACCGACCCGGCCGATCTGGAAGACGCGAAGAACCTGCTCATCGAGCAGAAGCCGATGGTGCTGGCCTACGTCGTGGACGAGGTCAAGGACAAGATGATCGCGGGCGAGGCGGCTGTCGCGATGGTTTGGAGCGGCGATGCGACCTTCTGCATGAGCGAGAACGACGAGCTGGATTACGTCGTGCCGGAAGAGGGCAGCAACATCTTCTATGATTCCATCTGCATCCCGGCGAACGCGCGCAACGTCTCCGGCGCGGAAAAGTTCATCGACTTCCTCTGCCGCGGGGATATCGCCGCGATGAACTACGAATACGTCGGCTATGCGATTCCGAACACCGCCGCGATTGACATCATCGGCGCGGACGAATACAACGCCTCCCCGGTCAATAACCCGTCGCAGGAAGCGCTGGATCACTGCGAGGTGTTCAAGTATCTGGGCGACGACACGAAGCTCTACGATCAGGTCTGGACGGAGATCATCTCCGAGTTCTAAGACACATTCACGGGGGTTGTCAAGCTAACAAAACCGATATTTCAAGAGTACAACTAAGTATTTGTGCCCGAAGGTTTCCAAAGGGCGATGCGCCAAACAGGCGCCGTAAACGCTCGGAAAGCCCTTTGGTGGGGATATGGGGCAAAGCCCCATATCCCAAAATGCTTAGATATTGTTTCTTGAAATGTTCGGTTTAAGCTTGACAGCCCCTTGCATTTTTGCTTCGTTCCGAGGGAAAGCGGAAAGATGCGCAAGTCAGTGCGGAAAATGGCTCGAACGCTTGTACGGAAACTGCGATGGTGGTAAAATAAATCACACAAAAGGCTCGAATTTTTCAGCGGGAGGTTTTATTGACCATGAAAAGACGCATTGGTATCCTCACCAGCGGCGGCGACTGCCCCGGCCTGAACGCCTGTATCCGCGGCGTGGCGCGCGCCAGCTATTCCATGTTTGACACGGAGATCGTCGGTATTCAGGATGGCTACGCGGGTCTGATCGCGGGCGATTACAAGGAGATGAAGCAGTCGGATTTCTCCGGCATCCTCACCCTCGGCGGCACCATTCTCGGCACCCGCCGCACGCCGTTCCGCAACATGCGCGTCGTCAGCGAAGACGGCGTGGACAAGGTGAAGGCGATGAAGGCGAATTACAAGAAGATGAAGCTGGATTGCCTCGTGACCCTTGGTGGAAACGGCACGCATAAGACCGCGAATCTGCTGGCTGAGGAGGGCATGAACGTCATCGGCCTGCCCAAGACCATCGACAACGATATCTGGGGAACGGACGTCACCTTCGGCTTCCATACCGCTGTGGACATCGCGACCGAGGTGATCGACCGCATCCATACGACCGCCGCGAGCCATGGCCGCTGCATGGTCATCGAGCTCATGGGCAACAAGGCGGGCTGGCTGACGCTGTATTCCGGCATCGCCGGCGGCGCGGACGTCATCCTCCTGCCGGAAATTCCGTATGATATCAACGTTGTGGCTGACGCTGTGCGCCGCCGCGCCGAAAACGGCAAGGCCTTCTCCATCGTCGCCGTGGCCGAGGGCGCGATGAGCGTAGAGGAAGCCGCCATGAAGAAGAAGGAGCGCGCCGTGTTCCGCGAGGAGACCGGCTTTACCGGCGTCGCCAACCGCATCGCCAAGCAGTTGGAGGAGATGGTCGGCGTTGAGGCGCGCGCCGTTGTGCCGGGTCATGTGCAGCGCGGCGGTTCCCCGAGCGCTTACGACCGCATGCTTTCCACTGTCTTCGGCGTGCACGCCGCACAGTTGATCGCGGCGGAAAATTACGGTCAGGCCGTTGCGATGGTCGGCAATACCGTTTCCCACAATCCGCTTTCCGAGGTCGCGGGCAAGACGAAATTCGTCCCCGCCGATGCGCAGGCCGTCCGCGCCGCCAGAAGCATGGGCATTTCGCTGGGCGACTGATTTTGGCAAAATAAATTGACTTTTTCCCCGATTTCCACTATAATTAAAGACGAACGATTTTCCGTGGAAACGGGGAAAAGTCCTTTGCATCCATAGCTCAGTAGGATAGAGCGTTCGCCTCCTAAGAAAGAGCTCGCCCGAATCCAAAGCGCGGTTTGCAAAGAGGGTCAAGGGTTCGATTCGCGTCGGACGCATCCCCCTCTGCCTATCACATTTCTGCTAATGAAATGTGAGCGCTGGTTTTTTGTCCCCACAGAATAGTTTGCAGTGCAAACATCCTGCTAACACGAGAGACCTAAAACAGGCCGATTCGTTAGCAGAAATGAAAATAAGATCATAACAATCAAATGCCGGAAAACCACTGAAAATACTGAGTTTTCCGGCACATGCACCCGTAGCTCAGTAGGATAGAGCGACCGCCTCCTAAGCGGTAGGCCGTGGGTTCGAATCCCGCCGGGTGCGCCAAAAACACCGAAAAATCCCCGATTCCGAGCCCAAAGGCTGCTAACAGCCCTCCACTCAGGAATCGGGATTTTTCTATTTTTGGATGTCATGCGAGCCGGTGCTCCTGCTCATTATTTCGAGAAGCCATTAGCAGATTTCTAATTTTTCGGCCCGATTTCTAACGCGCTTTTTCCTTCATTAGAATTTTCGTGCTAATTATTTTGTGCGACGCTGCAAGCCGTTCTGAGAAGACATGACAGCCCGGCTTGTTTTTCACGGCTCTTGAGGGCTTTACCTGATCCACAGGGGGGCGTTCACGGGCATGCTTCAAGGCTTCCCTCTGCCCTCTCTGGTGGGTCATCAAATAGATGGTTTTAGCAGATTCACCGATTCCTGCTTGCCTTTCTAACATCGCTCAGAAATCCTTGCTCGCACTCTGCTTACCCGAAGCCACAGTTGTTCTTTCAAAGGCAGAATAGCTGAAGACAGTCAGAATATCTACTGTAAACATTTCTCTTATTGTGTTTTGGACAAGAATGTGTTAAAATTTTATAGGATATACTTCAAAATGGGGGTATTATGCCCATTTCGGGATTTGAGCTGCAATAGATTCTATTGGGAAAGAAGGGTAATTTGGTAATGGCGATTCGAATTCCGTGGGATTGCTATGAGGTTGCCTTTCTCTTCGGCGCATACGAGCAAGTTATCGATGGAGCTGATTATAGTGCAGCGGCAGTGAGACTATCCGAAACATTGCGAGCTCTTGCCAATCGGAGGGGCGTCTCAATAGACGAAACTTACCGTAATGTCAATGGAATAAAAATGCAACTTGCCAATGTTCAATATCTGTTTACGGATGGCAAGAAGGGATTATCTGGCGCATCAGCAATGATCCGCCGGATGTTTGAATTATATAAGACCAGCCCCACAGACTACCAGAAAATATTGAAGGAGGCGATTCGATTGGCTAGTTCTAATACGTCCATTGAAGATGCCTTCTTTTCTTATGCCAAAGAACGCATTGGTTTTTCTCCTAGTATAATAGCTGAGTGTCTGAAGAAGGCTACTTCCTATTGTCAATTGAATCAGCCCCTTCTTGGCATGACGGATGTTAAGACTGTACGAAATGTGCAACAGAAAATCGCAGAAGGGAAGTTACTGCGTTTCAGATACGGAAAGGAAGCTCAGGCGATTCGTACCGTAACACACCTCTATTATACATTCATTAAAAGCTATCGTGAACCACCGAAGGAGTTGCCTAAGCAGAAACCAGCAGAGGGAACTACGGTGTCTGAATTGGAAACTTCCAGTGATACGGAGGCTATAGATATTGGGGCCGGTTCCGAAAATCAGACTGGTACTATTGGTGCTGAAGTAGACGAAAAAAGTTCTGCCTCTCCCAAGTCGTATCATGAGAATGGAGCCATCAGACAACTTGCTGAGGATGGAAACTACGATTGGCAAAGCAAAGGTCTTCTTCTTGTGGATTGGGCTAACGAGGCTTCCTATGCTTATACTCAGTCCGAGGCGTATGAGTATAAGGGGGTGACGAGGCGCATTCAAAAATGGGGAAAACTGTATACTGACCTGTGCACAGCATTGTTTGAAGATCATCGGGAAGCATTCATGGGTATTATGAACGGAGATATACCTGGATATAATGCCCTATCTTTTGCTGATGAGCAACATAAGAGTGGTATGCGTGTTGCCCGCTGTTTCGCTCCAGGATATTATCTTGAGTCGAATATAGATGCTACCACAATTGTACGCAGGATTCGCGGGCTTTATCGACTGTTTGAGCTCGGCGATAGTTTGCGGATTTCGTACACCCATCAAAGCGTCAAAAAATCTGTTCCAATTCCAAAGAAAACAGGCGAAGAGTGGATCATCCACGAGCTACGCACAAAGAAAATACCTTACGTAGACAATAGATCTGTAAAAGGCTGTCTTTGGATTGCATCTGACAGATCCGTTCCGATTGCGCTGAAAGAAGCGGAGAACAGAGGATATCGGTTACGCTTCAAGCTGGATGGTTGCAGGGCTTTCCCCAATCGACCAGTGATATGGACGAAGGATCAGCCGCAGCAGCCGAAACCAGCCGTCTTGCCCATCGGTGATAGCAATCTGACAGACTTAGACGATTTCAGGACTTTCTTAGTACAGAATCGGCATCTGGCCGAAAGAACCGCCGGGAATTACTGGACATCGATTCGCATGATCGAGGACTTCATTCGGCGTAATGGACTACCTTATTCACTGGTAAATGCGAAATCAAGTGATGTACAGAGCATTGTGGATGCGCTGATGTCCCGACCCGACTTTGTTAGGATGAATGACGAACGTCATCACCAATTCGGTGCTGCGATGGCACAATATGTATCATATTTGGAGAAGCAGGATCAGACAACCGAATTAGCAAGTAAACAGAAACAAGTGACTTTGTCCGACTTGATTAATGGTAACATAGCAACAATGGAAGAAAATGCTTCCTTGTCGGCTGAAATACGGAAGCGTATCCTGTCTTTAGTTCCTGTATATTTTCCCCATGGTATTCGCCCTACGTCCATCATTGATATTAACAAGCTGAAGCGTACATATCAAACCAAATTTGATGAGGAACTACCTGTTGATATAGATATGGTGCCTCTTTTGATGAGCGGAGGTTTGAAAAGCGGCGAAAAGGTCTATTTCCTGTCAGAAGATCAGAAGCAAAGTTTGCGGAGTCTAATCACAGACATCATCAGGAGCGGCCATCGGGTTATCTATTACAGCGAACTGTTTTGTCTCCATGGTGAGCTGTTTGAAGCCTGTCATATTTATGAGAGTTCGTTGATGCAGACCGTATTACAAAGCATTCTGCCCGAGTACATCTACAAGGCAGAATGGATGCTTGCGGATCAAGAAGCAAATGAAATAGAAGAAATCACCAAGGCGTATGGAAATGACGTTATACTAACCTATCAGCAACTGAAGAACCGGTGCCCGTATCTTACCACGAGTGTCATCAAGGGGACACTTTCACGTTCTGATAGGTTTGTCTGGTCATCCCCAGAAACCTATGCTCGGGTGGACTTTATCGAACTCGATCAAGCCGAAGTATCAGATATTGTCAATCGAATTCTGCCGCTGATCCGGGAGGAAGGTTTCTTTTCACTGGCTCAACTTCCTATTGAAGAAAGCTGTGGGCTGAATCCGCAAGTATCCTCTAGTGCCGTTAGGGACGCGATCTTCACTCGGCATATGTCAGATGAATTCACGCGCAACGGACTTATCGTCAAACGGCCGGAGCTCCGCTTGTCTACCTATCAGTTAATGGAGACCTGGTTAAAGGGTCTGGATCAAGTTACGTTAACGGAAGTTGAGGATTACGAGCGCGAGCTGACAGGGCATCATGCGGTGCTTGGTGTTGTTGCTGCCAGCAACACTATGGTTCGCATTGATCATGATCATTACGTTAGTGATGCCTCCATTCAGTTCAACGTGGATGCGGTTGATCACGCGATATCCCTGTTCGCGGGAAACAGGATCATTTCGATTACCGCAATCACCAGTTACACCTCCTTTCCGGATGTGCCGGGATACATCTGGAACTTATACCTAGTAGAGAGCTTTCTGCGTCGCTTTAGTAAACGGTTTACCATTGATGGTGGCCCGGCACAGATGAGCTACGTTGGTGGCATTTCTTCAGCTGAAAGGCATTTTGACAGCTATGAGGACCGCTTAGCTCACGCTGTCATCCAGGATAACGTCATGCTGACAGAAGAAGCCGTTGGACGATACCTGACAGATCGCAAATACATCCTCCGGCGCAGCGAAACAGTGCGAAAGACGCTCGATAGAGCCAGAATTCTAAATGAACAGCGAGGTGATTCCAGTGTTCGGATATGAATATGACGCAGAGACTGGCGGCTTGCTGCTCAACGACTCGACGCCAAACTCTTCTAAGGAACCTCGTCCGGTATACGCCGCCGAAATGCGGATGCTTCACATGGATGAGTGGTTTACCTTTACAGATCAGGACGATTCCCCCTACATGTGGGCTGAGGCAGCCAGTTACTATTATCGTGGCCAGTTGGTCGCCAGGACAAAGGGCGGTTCTCTTTGCGAAGCACCTGTGATGGATTACCTGGTAGCTGCTGCTGAAAGCGGCGAGAAAGTTCCTGCTGTGCCGCAGGGATATGCTCTTCAGCCTGTGGATATTGACCACATGGTGAAGAGAAACGCCGACATGATGGCCATCATCGAACAGGTGACGGTCAAGAAAATCTACGCTGCGCTGACTGTTCAGCTGCCGGTACGTTGAGTTCAGGCTCTCAATGGCGTTGATGGTATAGATCACCATCCGTACATCCTTGGAGAACTTGAAAATCGGGCTGATAGCATCCCGGTTGTCATACCAGCGCTTCATGGTTCGGGGATATTTCTGGATGTCCACGAGCGTTTCGGAAATCTGCCGGGTGGCCATTCCTTTTGCATACATCGAAATGATCTTCTGATTCCATCGTTTCTTTGATCGTTCCGCGCAGAAGATCTTTTAGCGCTTCCTGTATATCGGTGGCGCTTTCGATGTTGTATTCCTGCAGCAGCCCCTGGATGATGTTCCTCTTCCCTTCTGTCATGGGTTCCAGTTTGTAGTACTCTTTCTTTTTGTTCGCCATAATTCAGGCCTCCTATGTTATTTATCCTATCACAGAAGACCTTGGTTTTCACCTTTTGACAGACTTTTTTTCACAGGCTCGTTTTTTCATTTCTTTATGTTGTCTACCCGCCCGGGCATACTTGATCAATACTCTTCAAAATGCTATACTTTTTATGTCTGAATGAATGGATCCTCAGCGGGAAACGTGCGCTGTGCTGGACATGGGCCGGAGAAGGGGGAGAGGAAGAATGAAGCATGCCTTCAACCGAATCGGACACGTCTCACTTCGAACGTATCTGGCGCTTCTGCTGTGCCTCGTCCTGCCCCTGTTCCTCATGTTTGGCTGGATCAGGATTCAGTACGAAACCTATATCCAGCAGCAGCTCAGCGAGCAGATCATCAGCAGCATCTCCAAGTCCGAGGAAGCTGTCTACGACAGCTTTCGCAACATGGCGGGAATTTCCAGCGCCATTGTCACCAACAGCGCGCTGCTGGAGGGGCTGAGCAACCCGGCAAACTCGTACTATTCGGTTAACAAGTTGTTCGACGAATGCGTCAACTATGCACAGGTGAACAATCTGTACTCGAATGGCGACATGCTGATGACCCTGTTTGATCGCACAGGGCGCTGCTATACCAACTGGAGCAGAAATTTTCAGGATTACAGCTATCTCAGGCAGGAAAGCTGGGTCATTGAGGCGGAGAATGGCAAGGGGCATCTGGTCTGGAACTTGTTTTCGCCCACGTTTCTGATCAACAAGGGGGAGAAGTATATCTCCGTGGCGCGCGCGGTGTATGACGGCGCGCTCGATGACGAGGCGCTTGGCGTGCTGATTGTCAGCATGCCGCAGAGCCATCTGAGCCGGGTGCTCAGGGGCTACTGCTACGAAGAGCGCGACAGCGTGTATGTGCTGGGCGACGGCGACACGCCGATCCTCCAGTACACGCCGGCGGGAGACACGGATCAGCTTTTGCGCGTGCTGCCGATGATGCGCGAGAATGAATCCGGCAGCTTTCGGGTGAATACCGCGGAGGGCATGCAGCTGGTGAGCTACTATACGCTGGACGCGCCGTGGACGCTGGGCGAGGAGGCGCTTCGTATCGCCCACTTTACGGATTTTGAGGTGGTTGTGCAGCGGATGGAGCAATTCTCCCGGCGGATGAGCCTGATTCTCGCTGTGGTGCTGCTCATCACGCTGCTGATTGTAGGAATCACCGTGCAGATGCTCGTCAAGCCCGTCCGTCAGCTTGCCCATGTCATGGGGCATTACCGGCTGGGGGACTCGCTGGAGGGGCTGGATATGGACAGGCAGGACGAGATCGGCCACCTGAACCGCTCCTTCAAGCGGCTGACGGCAAACATCCAGGAGCTGTTCGCCAATCTGGACAGGGAATACCGCATCAAGGAGTGCTATCGCTACGAATCGCTGCGCTCCCAGCTCAACCCGCACTTCCTGTTCAATGCGCTCAACACCATCCGCTACATGTCGATCATGCAGCATGCGGATGCGATCACCAAGGGGATCGACGCGCTGGCGGCGGTGCTCAAATACAGCGTCGGGCATGAGGAGGAACTCAGCAGGCTCAGCGAGGAGATCGCGCATGTCCGGGGCTATCTGGAGATTCAGAACATGCGCTTTGGCCAGCGGATTCACATGGAGGAGGACTTTGAGCCCGGGGTGACGGCGCTGTGCATGCTGCGCTTTGCGCTGCAGCCCATCGTGGAAAACGCGGTCATTCACGCCTTTGGCGAAAACATGCGCGCGGGTCGCGAATGCCTGATCCGCCTCTACGGCTACACGGAGGACAATGTCCTTCACCTGTTTGTGGAGGACAACGGCGAGGGAGTCCCGCCCCAGACGCTGGAGACGCTCAACAGCGGCCGCCGCAAAAAGGACAAGATGACGGGCATCGGCTTCTCCCATGTCAAGGAGCTGATTGAGATCACCTTCGGCGAGGGCTATACGCTGGAGATCATATCCCATCCGGGCATCGGCACGGTGGTGCATTACGTGCTCCCCGTGATCACATCGATTGAGGAGGAAGACCATGAAAAGAGTGCTGATCGTGGACGATGAGCTGCTGGTGCGCATGGGCTTCCGCTCGATCCTGGACTGGGAGAGCTGCGGCTTTACCGTGGTCGGCGACGCGGAGAACGGCGAGGAAGCGTTGGAAAAGATCCGTCTGCTCCAGCCGGATCTCGTTTTCACCGATCTGAAGATGGATCGCATGGACGGCCTCGAGCTGATGAGCGCCTGCATGCGCGAGTATCCCGCGGTGAAGTTCATTGTGCTGAGCAGCTACAACGACTTTGAAAACGTCCGGCAGGCGATGCGCTGTGGCGCGCTGGACTACGTCTTCAAGCTGGAGGTCACGCCGGAGCAGCTGCGCAGGATTTTGTCCGAGATTAAATGGGAGACAGCTGAGCCTGAGCCGGTCGGGCAGAGCGGCAGGCGCGCCATGCGGGCCAGCGTGGTGCGCCGGGCGATCGCGGGGGACATCCCGGCGGAGGAGGCACGCGGGAGCTTCGCGCGGATGTTTCCCGCCGTGCGCTGGGAGCGGCCGTTCAGGCTGATCACGGTGGCTATCGATGACTATGAGCTGCGCAAGGGGAATGCTCATCAGCGCCTGTCGCAGAGCACCATTGCGGAGATTGAGAGCATCCTGGAGGAGGTGTTCGCTGAGAAGGCGGTTGTGTGCCCCTTCCAGGCGGATCGCGCGCTGATGATTTGGCAGCAGGAGAACGTGGAGGCGCTTGGCGGCTTGCAGAGCGCCTACGCCAGAGCAGAGGAATATGTCAAGCGATACCTCAATCAGTCGGTGACGGCCGTCATCAGCGAGAGCCACCTGGGGCTGCAGGCGCTGCCGCAGGCACACCTGCAGAACGAGGAGACGCTTTCCTATCGGTATCTGCTCGACCATGGAAGAATCCACGGCTACCATCCGGGCGCGCAACCTGACGCCGCGGCGCCGCCCATCGACATGGGGGCGCTGGATGCGGCGCTGGCTGGGCATGATGCGCAGCGTCTTGCCGCCGTGTGCGAAGCGGCGTTCTCCCAGATGAGCAAGCGCCGCGGGTATCCGCTGCACAAGCTGCGGGTGAATCTGCTGGACATGCTCTTTGCCATCAAACGCGTCTATCCCGCGATTGCTGCGTGGACGGATGAGGACGGCTACACACTGGCCAACTTGATCCAGCGCTCGGACAGGCTGAGCACCGTGCGCGAGGGCTTTGCCAAGGCGGTCGGGCAGTGCGTGGGCGAGCAGGAGGTGCGCCCGCTCCGGCCGGAGATTCAGATGATCGTTCGCTATGTGCAGGAGCATCCCGCGCAGGAGATCAGCGTGAGCAGCGCGGCACAGCTTACCCGGCTGAGCGAGAGCTATTTCGCCCATATCTTCAAGCGGGAGATGGGGATGAGCTTCGTGGACTGGTACAACCGGGAGCGCATTGAGCGCGCGCGCCGGCTGTTGTGCCAAACGGACATGCGGGTCAACGAAATCGCGGCAAGCGTGGGCATCGACAATGCCAATTATTTCAGCATCCTGTTCAAGAAGCTGACGGGCAAGACGCCGATGCAGGTTCGCGATGAGGCCAAAAAGCAGAATCGTGAAGAGAAAAGCAGAAATCAGATAGTCTAATGCCCGCTGTGACCGCGGCGGCGTCGCCCATACAACAGCATTGCAAAGAAAAAGCGCAGGATCGTTCATTGTTTGACGGCCTGCGCTTCTATATAATATAGACAGAATCAGGCGGGAGAAGCACCGCTCAAAAGGAAACAGGAGGGAAACGGTATGAAAAAGTGGTTGAGCATGCTCATGGCGGCTGTGCTGCTGGTGACTGCGGCGGCGGCGCTAGCGGACGACGTGATCACCCTGCGGGTGTGGGGCGGCGTGCCGGCGGAGGCCGGCCCTCAGGCGAGCATCGATCTGTTCAACGAGGCCTTCAAGGACAAGGGCATCCAGGCGGAGTACGAGCGCTTCGTCAACGACGACACCGGCAACCTGAAGCTGGAGACCAGTCTGCTTGCGGGCAACGATGTCGATCTGTACATGACCTATACCCCGGCCGTGCTGCAAAAGCGTGCCAGCGGCAATATGGCGCTGGACCTGACGGAGCTGATCGAGCGCGACGGCTTTGACATCGAGGGCATCTTCGGCAAGATGGCGCTGGCGTACTACATCGACGGCAAGCCCTACTCTCTGCCCACCAAGATGGACCAGTACGGCATCGTCATCAACAAGGACATGTTCGATGCGGCCGGCATCGAGGTGCCGACCGAGTGGAGCTTTGAGGAGTTCCGCGAGATCGCCAGGAAGCTGACCCACGGCGAGGGGGACAGCAAGGTCTACGGCATGTTCTTCAATTCCCAGCAGGATCTGCTCTACCCGTTCAACTACTTCTCCGTGCAGACGCTCGGCGGCGACCCGCTCTACCATGCGGACGGCACCGCGAACGTCAACGATCCGGTCAACGTGGCGGCGATTGAGCTGGTCAACAACATGATGAACGTGGATCATACCGCGCCAACGCACACCGACAGCGTGACGCAGAAGCTCTCCCAGGAGGGCATGTTCATCACCGGTAAGTCCGCGATGACCATCGGCCCGTGGATGGTGCGCAGCATCAAGGATCGCGACAACTATCCGCACGACTTCAAGACGGCCTTCGCGCCCTATCCGACGATCGACGGCGTGCGCACATACACCCAGGGCGGCTACGGCGATCACCTGTGCATCAACCCCAAGTCCAAGCACATCGACGCTGCGTGGGAGTTCATGAAGTGGTATGCGACCGAGGGTATGCTGCCGCTGACCTCCGGCGGACGCGTTCCCTCCGCAAACACCTATGATTCCGTCGAGGTGACGGAGTACTTCCTCAAGGGCGCCGAGGATCTGCTCGATGCCGAAACGGCTCAGAATGTGTTGATCGTGCCTGCGAGCAACCACGCGGTGCCCAGCATCACCACCAAGCTGCCGGAGATCAACAAGGTGCTCACCGAGGAGCTGGAGAACATCTACACCGGCGTCAAGACAGTGCAGCAGGGCATGGATGACGCGCAGGCGCGCGCCGAGGCGCTGCTGGCCAAGTAATCTGCAATCGGATATCGCCTGGCGGGGAGGAGGAAACTTCTCTCCGCCTTTTTGAAGAAGGATGGGTGACGCTATGCAGCGGACGATTTCATTAGGGAAAAGGGGCATCAGCCGACAGCTCAAGACGGATCTGACCGGCTACGCCTTTATCGCGCCCAATGTGCTGGGCTTTACCCTGTTTACGCTGGTGCCGATGATCATATCGCTGATCATCAGCTTTACCGACTGGGACTATACGCAGGGTTTTGGCAACTGGATCTTCAATGGCGGCGCCAATTATGTGGAGGTGTGGGCGGACAAGTGGTTCGTCGATTCGCTGGTCAACACCATCGTCTTCGCTGCCGGCGTGGTGCCTGTGACGATCTTCCTGGCGCTGGTACTGGCTGTGGTCATCGACAAGTTCTGCTACGCTAAGCTGCCGATTCGGCTGGCGATGTTCATGCCCTACATCTCGAACGTGGTGGCGGTCGCCATCGTGTGGGTGATGATGTATTCCCCGTGGGGACCGTTTACCCAGATGGTCAAGATGCTGGGTGTGGAGAATCCGCCGCAGTGGCTGGGCGATCATCACTGGGCGCTGCCGGCGATCATGCTGATGACGGTCTGGTCGGGCGTGGGCTACGCGATGATGATCTACACCTCGTCGATCACGGCGCTGCCCAAGGACATCTATGAGGCGGCGGACATCGACGGCGCGGGGGAAATGACCAAGTTCTTCAAAATCACCATCCCTTTCCTCTCGCCGACGACGTTCTTCCTGGTTATTACGACGTTCATTTCCTCGTTCCAGGTATTCGCGCCGATCCAGATCATGACGCGCGGCGGCCCCGGCACGGCGACACATGTGCTGGTTTATTACATCTACACGACGGCCTTCACCTTCTATCGGATGGGATATGCGGCCAGCATGTCGTGGATTCTGTTCATCATTCTGTTCATGATCACGCTGGTACAGTGGCGGGGGCAGAAAAAGTGGGTCAGCTATTGAGGAGGGAAGAAGCAATGAAAGCAACGGCTGCATCTGCCGCGCGGGGAGCGGGCGGCCACTATCGGGAAAAGCAGGTGCTCGTCCGGGTGATCTGGACAGTGCTCATCGGCGCGTTTGCCCTGACGATGATCGTGCCCTTCCTTTGGATGGTTTCCGCGAGCCTGAAGCGCCCGCTGGACGTCATGAAGCTGCCGATCGACTGGATCCCGGACTACTGGTATCCCCAGAACTACATGAAGGTCTGGAATGTGGGCGGCGTGGCGGCGCGCGACTATCACTTTGGCCTGGCGTATTTCAACAGCCTGAAGATTGCCTTTATCAATCTGACAGGCTCCGTGCTCACCAGCACGCTGGCGGGCTATGCGTTTGCCAAGATCAAATTCCGCGGCTCGACGGGCATCTTCTTCCTCTATCTGGCGACGATGATGATCCCCTCTCAGGTGACGCTGATCCCCAAGTTCATTCTCTTCAATGAGATTGGCATCTCCGGTACGCACCTAACGCTGATTCTGCCGGGACTGATCACTGTGACGGGTACGTTCCTCATGCGCCAGTACTTCATGCAGGTACCGGACGAGCTGCGGGAGAGCGGCTATGTGGACGGCGCAAGCGAGCTGCGCATCTGGGCGCAGATCATGGTGCCCATCGCCGCGCCGGGCATGGCGTCCCTGGCGATGGTGGTGTTCCTGTGGAACTGGAACAACTATCTTGACCCGCTGGTGTTCCTGACAAACTGGCGGCTGTACACCATTCCCATTGCGCTGACGAACTTCATCGAGGAGAGCGTGACGGAATACAACCTGGTTATGGCGGCGTCGGCGTCGGCGCTGTTGCCGGTGTTCATCGTCTTTCTGGCGGGGCAGAAGTTTTTTGTCAAGGGTCTGATGGCCGGTGCTGTCAAGGGATAAGGAGGAAGCAGCAATGAAAAAGACCATTCTGGAGGGCGCGCGTGAGGTACCTGTCCTTGCCGAGGTGGATGTGCTTGTGCTGGGCGCCGGCCCGGCAGGCGTCTCCGCGGCGATTTGCGCGGCACGCGAGGGCGTGAATACGATGCTGGTGGAGCAGAGCGGCGACGTGGGCGGCGTGGCGACGACGGGGCTGATGAGCCACTGGACGGGCAACACGCATGGCGGCTTCTATGAGGAGCTGCTCACGCGCACGGCGGAGCTTTCCGGCGACGAGACGGGCATGAACGGCGGCTTGCGGCAGATCATCAATCCGGAGTCACTCAAGACACGCCTGCTGGAGATGCTGGAGGAGGCCGGTGTGACGCTTCGGCTGTACAGCTTTGCGTCCGCGCCGGTCGTGGAGGGCGACACGATCAGGGGCGTCATTCTGGAGAGCAAGGCTGGACGGCAGGCGGTGCTGGCGCGCGTGGTCATCGATGCGACGGGCGACGGGGACATCGCCGCCCGCGCCGGCGCGCCGTTCTTCAAGGGGCGCGAGGAGGATGGCAAAATGCAGCCGGTCACCATCATGTTCAAGGTGGCGGGCGTGGACACGGAACGCGCGGTGTTCCCCGGTGGCTTTGAGGAAAACCCGATGGTTCCGGCCGGGCCGATTCAGGATGTGGGCAGGGCGCATCTGCCATTCCCGGCGGGGCATGTGCTGCTCTACCGCACGAGCCTGCCGGGGGTGGTGACCTGCAACATGACCAACTGCATCGGCATCGATGGCACAGACCCGGCGGACATGACTCGGGCGACGCTCGTCTGCCGCATGCAGATGGAGGCGATGATCCCGTTTCTGCAGACCTATGTGCCGGGCTTTGAGCGGTGCTATCTCATCAGCAGCGCATCGATTCTCGGTGTCCGCGAGACGAGACACTTTCTCGGCGAAGCGACCATCACCCGGGAGGACATTCTCACCGCCCGTGTCTTTGATGATTGGGCGGTGACACGGGCGCACTTCAATTTCGACGTGCACAACCTGACTGGTAACGGCCTGGATGATACCGGCGCGCAGAAGCATTTCCGGCAGACGAGGGGATACACCATCCCGTATGGCTGCCTGGTGCCCAGAAAGATCGAGAACCTACTGCTGGCGGGACGCGATATCTGCGGCACGCACATGGCGCACTCCAACTACCGCGTGATGCCGATCTGCGCCAATATGGGACAGGCGGCGGGCGTGGCGGCCAGCCTGTGTGTGAAGCGGAATGTGACGCCGCGCGTGTTGGACGTGAAGTTGCTGCAGAAGCGTCTGGGCGAATGGGGCGTCGAGCCGTAAGGGGAGGACGGGAGCATGGAACAGCTTTCCTTTGATTTTGTCGTCGTGGGCGGCGGCATGAGCGGCCTCTGCGCAGCGATCGCCGCTGCCCGGCATGGCGCGCGGACGGCGCTGGTGCATGCCCGGCCGATGCCTGGTGGCAACGCAAGCAGCGAGATCCGCATGCACATCTGCGGTGCGGATGACCACATGCGCAGACCCAATGCCAGGGAGACGGGCATCATTGAAGAGATCCTGCTCGAGCACAAGCGGCGCAATCCAGCGAACAGCTACGCGGTGTTCGACTCGATCCTCTGGGAAAAGGCAGCGTTTTGCGAAAACCTGACGCTGCTGCTAAACACCTGCGTGGACGGCGTGACGATGCGGAAAGGGCGCATCGAAAGCGTCACCGCCTATCAGCAGACGACGGAAAAGCGGATGACGCTCTGCGCACCGCTGTTTGCCGATGCAACGGGCGACGGCAGCCTGGGCGCGTGGGCGGGCGCGGACTTCGTCGTGGGGCGGGAGGCGCGGTCAGCCTACGATGAGCCTCATGCGCCGGAGAAGGCGGATCATTGCACGATGGGCAATTCGCTCATGTTCAAGGCGCGCGACGCGGGGCATCCCGTGCCCTTCATCAAGCCGGACTGGGCAAACACCTACACGGAGCACGACCTGAGGCGCAGGATTCACGAGGACGTGACCTCCGGCTACTGGTGGATTGAGCTGGGCGGCGGACGGTACAATACCATCGCCGACGCGGAAACCCTGCGCGACGAGCTGCTCAAGGCGGTGTACGGCGTGTGGGATCACATCAAGAACGGTGGTGAACACGGCGCGCAGAACATGGAGCTGGAATGGGTCGGTATGCTGCCGGGCAAGCGCGAGAGCCGCAGACTGCTGGGCGATTATGTGCTCAACGAGGCGGACTGCGCGGGCGGCAGGCGCTTTGCGGATGCCGTGGCCTATGGCGGATGGCCTATGGACGTGCACACGGTCGAGGGCTTCCTCAACGACAGCGACGATCCGACTGTGTGGCTGCGGCTTGAGGACGTGTACACGATTCCGTATCGTTGCTATTATTCTAGGAATATCCCCAATCTGTTCCTGTGTGGGCGCATCATCAGCGCGTCGCACATGGCGTTTGCCTCGGCGCGCGTGATGGCGACCTGCGCCGTCGGCGGGCAGGCGGTCGGCACGGCGGCAGCCATCGCCGTGCACAGGGGGATTCTGCCCCGAGAGGTCGGCGCACACATCCGGGAGCTTCAGCAGACGCTGCTGCGCGACGACTGCTATATTCCGGGTATCCGCAATGAGGATGCAGACGACCTCCTGCGGGATGCACAGATCTCGGCAAGCCACGCGCTCCCCGAATGCGAGGCGGAAAATGTGCTTAGCGGCGTATCGCGCACTGTTGGCGAACAGACCAACTGCTGGGCGGCCTATGCGGCGGATCACCCGACGCTGACGTTGCGCCTGGCCGCGCCCGCTGCTGTCAGGCGGATTCAATTGACGTTTGACAGCAATCTCTCCCGGGAGATCACGATCAGCATCAACCGGGAGGTGCTGGGTAGACAGAGCGCGGGCACACCGCCGGAGCTGGTTTGCTCGTGCAGGCTTGTATTTGTACGGGATGGCGCTGATGTCCGACACATAGACATTGAAGGACTTTGGCAAAGACGCTACGTGCTTGACCTGGAACAGCCGATTCTCTGCGATGCCATCCGCATCGAGAATATCCGAACACACGGCGCTAAGATCATCAGAATCTTTGAGGCTCGGGCGTATCGGACATAACCGTTGCGTGACACAGTATTCTTGCTTTAGCAGGCACAGAAATCAAGAACCGCAGAGCAT
>QWCN01002244.1_pt1 | contig 26009 bp, 20 predicted proteins | sample 1972711 | NCBI WGS metagenome assembly QWCN01 (sample SAMN09866707, study PRJNA288562) | Human gut metagenome isolate term1_stool, whole genome shotgun sequencing... | isolation source: gut | host: Homo sapiens | place: USA: California
TTTCCCAGACATACAGGAAGAACTCCCTCCGCATCCGGATCGAGAGTTCCCGTATGGCCTATCTTTTTCTGTTTTACGATTCCGCGGAGCTTCGCCACCACGTCGTGTGAGGTGAAGCCCGCTTCTTTATAGACGTTGATTACACCATTCATGTTATACATCCTGATTCTGATTCAGCTGCTTTTCGATGTGCAGGGTCAGATTGTTGACCACATCGTAAAAGGTTCCGTGCATGGTACAGCCCGCCGCCTTTACGTGCCCGCCGCCGCCGAAATAAGCGCAGACCGCGCTGACATCCACGGGGCCGTTGGACCGAAGGCTGACCTTATACTGATGATTGCCTGTTTCATAGAGGAAAATGGCTACTTCCACGCCGTCGGTCACGCGCAGCTGGCTGACGATACCGTCCAGATCCGCAGGAATTGCTCCGTAAAAATCCATATCCTTTTCCCGGATGCGGCCTACGATAACACGGCCATCCAGCAGAAGAATGCTCTCCACCAGCGCGCGGCCCAGAATCTGGTTCTGGATGTAGGTTTTCTTATAGAAGGTCTCATCCACAATCCGGCTGAAGTCGATGCCTTTGGCAATCAGGCTTCCCGCGATCTGCATGGTCTTCGGGGAAGTATTGGAATACTGGAAAACGCCGGTATCATGGACAATGCCCATGTACAGCGCCTCCGCTGTGTGTCTGGAAATTTTTTCCTCTTCCATGGTTTCCCAGGCAAGCTCCGACGCGCTGCTGGCGTCGGCTACTACCCAGTTCACATCCGCAAAACCCGGATTGGTAACGTGATGATCAATGCAGACTGTATGCTTCGCGGTGTCCAGATACCTGACCGCCGCTCCCAGCCGCTCTTTGTCACTGGCGTCCAGAGAGATAAATAAGTCATAGACCTTATCCTCATTACAGTCCGTCTTTACCAGCTCCGCGCCGTTCAGGAAGCGGAACTTGGGTACGATCTGTTCCAGGTATACGTCCGCCTGAATCTCCGGGTAATTGTCCCGGAGATAATTCCACACGCCCAGACAGGAACCCGTGCAGTCCCCGTCCGGACGGATATGTCCGCTGATCGCCACTGTCTTCACATCTGTAAGCTCATCCTTAAGCCTGATCATCCTCTTCATCCTCTTCTTTACTGCCCTGGTTTACGTCGTCGATAAGCTTTGACATATGGACGCCATACTCGATAGACTGATCCATGACAAAGCGGATCTCCGGGGTGTTGCGCAGGTTGATAGACTTGGCCAGAGCACGGCGGATATAGCCCTCCGCGCTCTTAAGGCCTGCCAGCGTATCTGCCTGGGCCTGCTTGTCGCCCAGGACGCTGATGTAGGCCTTTGCGGTCTTCAGGTCCGGGGCAACCTCCACTTCTACCACCGAAGTCATCGGGCAGATGCGCGGGTCCTTGATCTCATTTAAAATGATATTGCTCAGCTCCCGGCGCACCTCGCCGTTGATTCTTGTATTTTTAATACTGTTTTTTCTCATATATTATTCACCTCAGACAATGCCCTATCTCGGCACCTCTACCATGGTGTAAGCCTCTACGATATCCAGCTCCCTGATGTCGTTGAACTTCTCGAAGACCAGACCGCACTCGTAGCCTGCCTTGACTTCCTTCACGTCGTCCTTGAAACGCTTCAGGGACGCCAGCGGGCCGTCGAAGATCTGCTCGCCCTCGCGGGTGATACGGCACTTGCAGCCTCTCTGGAATACGCCGTCCAGCACATAGGAGCCTGCGATATTGCCCACGCCGGACGCCTTGAAGATCTGACGCACCTCTGCGTGGCCCAGCACCTTCTCCTCGAAAATCGGATCCAGCATGCCCTTCATGGCTGCCTCTACGTCGTTGATGGCGTCGTAAATGACGCGGTACAGACGCAGATCCACCTTCTCGCGCTCCGCGGTTTCCTTAGCAGTCGCGTCAGGACGCACGTTGAAGCCGATGATAATGGCGTTGGACGCTGCCGCCAGGCTGACGTCGGACTCGTTGATGGCTCCTACGCCACCATGGATAATCTTTACTACTACTTCCTCGTTGGAGAGCTTTAAGAGACTCTGCTTTACGGCCTCCACAGAACCCTGTACATCGGCCTTTACGATGATATTCAACTCCTTTAAGTTGCCGGACTGAATCTGGGAATACAGATCGTCCAGGGACATCTTGAGCTTGGTATCCTCGATGAGCTTCTCTCTGCTCTCTTTTACATAGGTCTCGGCAAAGGCTCTTGCCTCCTTGTCGGTCTCCGGAGATACGAAGATCTCTCCGGCGTTGGGCACGTCATTGAGACCCAGAATCTCGACCGGCTTGGACGGGCCTGCCTCTTTCACGCGGCGGCCATTGTCATCCATCATGGCGCGGACCTTACCGTGGCAGGAACCTACGGCAATGGGATCTCCCACATGCAGGGTTCCCTTCTGTACCAGCACGGTAGCAACCGGGCCCTTGCCCTTGTCAAGCTCTGCCTCGATAACCAGACCTCTCGCCCGGCGGTTCGGGTTGGCCTTCAGCTCCAGAACCTCAGATGTCAGCAGAATCATTTCCAGCAGGTTATCGATACCCTCATGGGTATGGGCGGATACCGGGCAGAAAATGGTGCTGCCGCCCCAGTCCTCGGGAATCAGCTCATACTCGGTCAGCTCCTGCTTTACACGCTCGATATTAGCGCTGGGCTTATCGATCTTATTGATGGCAACGATGATCTCGATGCCTGCGGCCTTGGCATGGTTAATAGCCTCAATGGTCTGGGGCATTACGCCGTCGTCGGCTGCAACTACCAGGATGGCGATATCGGTGGAGTTAGCTCCACGCATACGCATGGCGGTGAACGCCTCATGTCCCGGTGTGTCCAGGAAGGTGATCTTCTGACCGTTGATGCTTACCACGTAAGCACCGATGTGCTGGGTGATTCCGCCTGCCTCGCGGTCAATGACATGGGTGTCACGGATGGCATCCAGCAGGGAAGTCTTACCATGGTCTACATGACCCATAACGCAGACTACCGGCGGACGGGATACGAGTGTCTCATCGCTGTCTTCCGTATCCTCCAGCATCTTCGCGATGACGTCTTCCTTCTCCTCGGGAACCGGATCGAAATTCATTTCCATAGCCAGCTCGCCTGCCGCCTCAAAGTCCAGTTCGGAGTTTACGGTTACCATCTTGCCTGCCAGGAACAGCTTCTTGATGATCACGGACGGCTGAATCTTCATCTTCTCCGCCAGATCATGGATGCTGATCATCTCCGGAATTTCGATAACCTTGGGGGTGTTGTCTTCTTTCTTAGGCGCAGGTGCCGGCTGACGAGTCTGAGCAGCGCCCTTACCTCCCTTGCCGCCCTTCTGATTCGGACGGTTACCGCCCTGGTTCGGACGACGTCCGCCCTGACCCGGCTTGCCATTCCAGCTATCATTGAACTTTGTGTTCTTATCTTTCTTGGTATCATCATTGCGATTCTTATTCTCCGCTCTGCGGTTCTCGTTCTTACGAAGCTCTACCGGTGCTGACGGGATATCCATGGAAGAACGACGGTTGTCTCTTCCCTGGCCTCCTCTGTTCTGGCCGTCGCGGTTCTGATAGCCGCCGCTTCTCTGGCCGTCACGGTTCTGATAGCCGCTGCCCTGACCATCGCGTCTCTGGTAGCCGCCGCCCTGGCCGTCTCTTCTCTGACCGTCGCGGTTCTGATAGCCGCTGCCCTGACCATCGCGTCTCTGGCCGTCTCTTCTCTGACCGTCACGGTTCTGATAGCCGCCCTGACCGTCTCTTCTCTGACCATCGCGATTCTGTGCCGGTCTGCCCTGGCCTGCCGGTCTTGCGTTATTCTCAGACGCTGCCGGACGGGACTGGGGCGCTGCTGCCGGTTTTGCTGCCGGTGCTGCCGCCGGCTTTACTGCCTCGGTCTTCGGAGCCGGTGCCGGTGCTGCCGCAGACTTCGCCGGTGCTGCCGTCGGTTTTGCCGCAGGCTTTGCTGCCGGACGGGACTGTGCCTGACGGGCTGCCTGCTGCTTTTTCTCGGCTCTCGGATCCTTGATGCCGGTCTTACTGTTGTGGGTATTGTATACAGCAATGATCTTTTTCTTCTTCTTTACTTCCTGTTCTTCTCCATTTGTATTCATATGGCTGTTTCCCTCCAAATTTCTACCTCCGTTATGATTGATTGTTCAGCTTCTTCACAATCTCAAATTCTTCTCTATACTCTTCGCAAGTCCCTCATCCAGAATCGCCAGGGACGCGCGGAATTCCTTGCCCATCGCGTGGCCCAGCTCCTCTTTTCCACCATAGAAATACACAGGTACTTCGTAGTAGTCACACATATTTTGGAACTTCTTTTTTGTATTATCGGACGATTCATCCGACACAATGACAAGCGCCGCCTTTCCGGACTTGACCGCGTGCTCCGTGGCGAATTCGCCGCTGGCGATCTTTCCTGCCTTCTGGGCCAGGCCTATCAGGGATAATACTCTATTCTGTGCCAAGCTCATCCAACTCCTTTTCCAGGCTGTCGTACACTGCTGAAGGAATGGCCATCTTCAGGGAACGCTCCAGGCCTTTGTTCTTCCGGGCTTTTGCAAGACATTCCTTAGAAAAACAAAGATACGCGCCCCGACCGTTCTTCCGGCCTGTGGCGTCCAGCACAATTTCATCCTCCGCTGTCTTAAGGACTCTCAGCATCTCTTTCTTGCTTTTCATTTCCTGACAGCCCACGCACTGGCGCATCGGTACTTTTTTATTCATCCTGACTCTCTTCCTCTGTCTCTGTCTCAGCTGCTTCCGCGGCCTGCGCTTCCTCGTAAGCCTGGGACTCCTTATACTCCTCGAAGTCCTCGTACTCCTCGTACTCCTCGTCTACGTCCAGCCAGCCCTCGATTTCTCTTGCCTGGGTCTCGCTCTTGATGTCGATCTTGAAGCCGGTGAGCCTTGCTGCCAGTCTCGCGTTCTGGCCTTCCTTACCGATGGCCAGGGACAGCTGATAATCGGGAACCACAACCTTGGCTGTCTTATCCTCCGGATCAGCCAGGACCGCGATCACCTTGGCCGGGCTTAAGGCGTTCTCAATCAGCAGGGCCGGATTCTCGTTCCAGTTGATGATGTCGATCTTCTCGCCGCGCAGTTCATTTACAATCGCGTTGACACGGGCGCCGTTCATACCAACGCAGGCGCCTACCGGATCCACGTCCGGATCGTTGGACCATACGGCGATCTTCGTTCTGGAGCCTGCCTCACGGGCGATGCACTTGATCTCCACAATGCCGTCGCGAACCTCGGTTACCTCGGACTCAAACAGGCGCTTTACCAGCTCCGGATGGGTTCTGGACAGCAGGATACGCGGTCCCTTATTGGTATCCTTTACTTCCAGGATATATACCTTGATACGCTCGGTGGGCTTGAATACCTCACCCTTTACCATCTCGTTTTCATTGAGGATGGCGTCTACCTTACCCAGGTTTACGCTGACATTGCGGCCCAGGTATCTCTGTACGACGCCGGTCACAACCTCTTTCTCCATACCATAATACTGGTTAAACAGAGATTTTCTCTCCTCCTCACGGATCTTCTGCAGGATGATGTTCTTGGCATTCTGTGTGGCGATACGTCCGAATTCCTTGGATTTTACTTCCACATTCACAATGTCACCCACCTCGTACTTGGGGTCGATCATCTTCGCGTTGGACAGGCTGATCTCGGTCACATCATCCTCTACCTGCTCTACGACCTTCTTCTCCGCAAGTACGGAGAACTGGCAGGTAACCGGGTCGATGTTGACCTTAATATTGTCGGCCTTGCCAAAGTGCGCCTCACAGGCTTTCAGCAGAGAGTTCTCGATGGCCTCCAGCATGGTCTCCTTGCTGATATCCTTTTCTTTCTCCAAAAGCTCCAGAGCTTCCAGTAGTTCTGTGTTCATTCTTTTCTTTCCTCCTAGTTTTTCACTCTTCTATTAAAAATCAAACGCCAGACGAATCAGCGCAATGTTGTCTCTGTCAAATATCTGTTCCTGTCCGTCCTCTGTCTCAATGGTTACCGTGTCCTTATCCCAGGCTTTTAATACGCCGCGGAATTCCTTCTGCCTGTCTACCATGCGGTAGGTGCGGATCTCCACTTCTTCGCCCTTGCTCCGGATAAAATCACGTTCTTTTTTCAGCGGTCGGCCAAGGCCCGGGGAACTGACCTCCAGAATGTAGGAATCGTCGATGAAATCGTCCCGATCCAGCAGATCGCCCAGCTCCCGGTTGACTACCTCGCAGTCATCCACCGTGATTCCGCCCGGCTTATCGATGTAAGCCCGCAGATACCAGTTGCCGGCTTCTTTTACATACTCCACATCCACCAGCTCGAAGCCGTTGGCTTCCATGATGGGCATGAGAAGCTTCTCTGTCTTCTGTTCGTACTCTTCTCTCTTTGTCATAGTCTTCCTTTCCCTGGGCGGTCGTGTTTTTTATTTCAAAAACAAAGAGTGAACTTTCGTTCACTCTTTGTCGGCCGCGCTATTTATTCTATTACAATGTAGCACACTTTTTCCATAAATGCAAGGGGTTTATACGTTAATTTCTGCTTTTTCTCCGAGAATATCGCTGTATTTCTCCAGAATCGGCTTTACCACCTGTCCCAGGAACGCGTCTACCTGCTCCGGGGCGCGTCCCACATAGCGGGAGGGCTCCATAGTCTTCTTCAGATCCTCCAGGGAAAGGCCGAAGGCCGGGTCTGCGGCAATCAGCTCCAGCAGGTTATTCTCTTCGCCGTTTACCTTCACATTCTTTCCTGCTTCCATGGAAAGCTCACGGATACGCTCATGCAGCTCCTGGCGATCGCCGCCTGCCTTGACCGCGTCCATCATGATGTTCTCGGTGGCCATGAAGGGCAGCTCTGCCATCATGTGCTTGCGGATCACCTTCGGGTATACCACCAGGCCGTCTACCACGTTCAGGCACAGATCCAGGATGCCGTCGATGGCCAGAAAGCCTTCCGGAATGGACAGACGCTTGTTGGCGGAGTCGTCCAGGGTACGCTCAAACCACTGGGTGGCGCTGGTGATGGCCGGGTTCAGGGCGTCCACGATCACGTAGCGGGACAGGGAAGCGATTCGCTCGCTGCGCATGGGGTTGCGCTTGTATGCCATGGCGGAGGAACCGATCTGGGATTTCTCGAAGGGCTCTTCCACTTCCTTCAGATGCTGCAGAAGGCGGATGTCGTTGGACATCTTGTGGGCGCTGGCTGCAATGCCTGCCAGCACATTCAGGACACGGGTGTCCACCTTACGGGAGTAGGTCTGGCCGGATACCGGGTAGCACTCCCTGAAGCCCATCTTCTCCGCGATCATCGGATCGATTTTATTGATTTTCTCTTCGTCGCCCTCAAACAGCTCCTTGAAGCTGGCCTGGGTGCCGGTGGTTCCCTTGGATCCAAGAAGCTTCATGGTGGAAATCACGTGCTCCAGATCCTCCAGGTCCAGGCAGAATTCCTGCATCCACAGGGTCGCTCTCTTTCCCACGGTGGTGGGCTGGGCCGGCTGGAAATGGGTAAACGCCAGGGTCGGCAGATCCTTATACTTATCAGCAAAAGCTGCCAGCTCATTTAACACGTTGACCAGCTTCTTATGAACCAGCTTCAGGGCCTCGGTCATGACGATGATGTCTGTATTGTCGCCCACATAGCAGGACGTAGCGCCCAGATGGATGATGCCCTTTGCCTTCGGACACTGGCAGCCGTATGCGTATACGTGGGACATGACGTCGTGGCGTACCTCTTTCTCACGGGCCTTTGCCACGTCGTAGTTGATGTCGTCCTGATGGGTCTTCAGTTCGTCGATCTGCTCCTGGGTGATGGGCAATCCCAGCTCCTTCTCGGTTTCAGCCAGGGCGATCCACAGCTTTCTCCAGGTGCGGAATTTCTTATCCGGGGAAAAGATGTACTGCATCTCCTTGCTTGCGTAGCGCTCGGATAAGGGGCTTACGTATCTGTCTGTACTCATGTTTTCTCTCCTCTTTGTTTTTCCATTTATTTTACTATATTTCCCGCCATATCACAATCTTATTTTCCGGGCTTATTTTTCAAAGCTGCCCCGGATATCCTCGGTGGGCGGCGCAATCGGGTACTCGCCGGTAAAGCAGGCCGTGCAATGGCCCATGCCGCCAATCATCTCGCCCAGGCGTTCTGTCTTCAGATAGGCCAGGGAATCAGCCCCGATGACCTGGCGGATCTCCTCGATGGTCCGGTTATGGGCGATTAACTGCTCCTCCGCCGGTACGTCGGTACCGAAATAGCAGGGGTGCAGGAAGGGCGGGGAGCTGACCCGCATATGTACCTCTTTGGCTCCGGCGTCGCGGAGCATCTTCACAATGCGGTCGCTGGTGGTGCCGCGGACGATGGAATCATCGATCATAATCACGCGCTTTCCATTGACTGCCTCTTTCAGGACATTCAGCTTCACCCGGACGCTGGATTCCCGGCTGCTCTGGCCCGGCTTGATAAAGGTACGGCCCACATAACCATTTTTCACAAAGGCGGTACCGTAGGGGATGCCGGACTGAAGGGAATAGCCGAGGGCCGCCGCATTGCCTGACTCGGGTACGCCCACCACCAGGTCGGCCTCCACCGGGCTGTCCATGGCCAGGAATCTGCCTGACTGAATCCGCGCCTGATAGACGCTGACGCCGTCGAAATGACTGTCCGGGCGGGCGAAATAGATGTATTCAAAGATGCAGCGCGCCTCCTGATCCTTCGGAAGGCAATGGCTCTTATCCGATTCGATGCCTTTCTGGGGCGTAATTGTCACGATCTCGCCGGGCTCCACGTCCCGCACAAAGGTGGCGCCGATGGTATCCAGGGCGCAGGTCTCACTGGCCAGGATGTAAGCGTTGTCGCGCTTGCCGATGCATAAGGGACGGAAGCCGTAGGGGTCTCTGGCTCCGATGAGCTTTCTGGGGGACATGACAATCAGGGAATAGGCTCCCTTGATCTTATCCATGGCCCGGGAAACTGCTTCCTCAACGCTCCCCGTGTGGATTCGCTCTCTGGCGATATGGTAGGCGATGACCTCGGAATCAATGGTGGTCTGAAAAATAGCTCCGGTGTATTCCAGCTCCCGGCGGAGCTCCGGCGCGTTGACCAGGTTACCGTTGTGGGCTAACCCTAAGGTTCCTTTCACATAATTTAATACCAGCGGCTGGGCGTTCTCTCTGGTACTGCTGCCCGCCGTGGAATAGCGGGTATGTCCTACGCCGATATCGCCCTTCAGGGCGCTTAACTGGTCCGGCGCAAAGACCTCATTTACCAGGCCCATGCCTTTATGGCTTTTTACCACGCCTTTGGGGCCGTTCGTATCGCTGACCGCGATGCCGCAGCTCTCCTGTCCTCTGTGCTGCAGGGCAAATAAGCCGTAATAAATCGTAGAAGCCACGTCGTTGCCGTCGAAATCATAGATTCCGAACACGCCGCATTCCTCACGGAGCTTCTCGTCCTCTTCGTATTGTTCATGAATTTGTTCTCTGTTCATGGGGTACCTCCGTCCTGTGCTTTTCTTATAAAGATGCTTTTCTGTACGGATGACGGTCAGATAAGGCCGTCGGAATTTTCTCATTTAGTACGTACAAAAGTATAAACCATGATTTTTTGAAATGCAAGGGCGGATCGGGGGACGGTTATTACTTATTCTAATTGATAATTTGGTGGTTTTCTTATAAAAATGCGCAGAAAAAATCCCGGCGTCTCTGCTTTTTCGGTCAGGGGCGCCGGGGTGCGAAATGTTTTTGGTTTTTATTCGTTTTTTTCAAATAAATACTGTTCTAATTTTTCCAACATCTCATCTATTTTTATGTACTCCCGCATTTTTTCCGGATCTTGAATGGTTTTCATCCGCTCCCGTAGCTTTTTCTTCTTTTCAAACAGCTGCATAAGTTGCCACATCTCCCGCATTGGCCGCATTTGAAACTGAAACGCCTCCTTGGCCATGTACCTTCCGATTTCTGTCTTTCCGCAAATCATACCATCCTCGGAGCGTTCCATGTGTAAATCAAATTTCTCATCCGCCGGATCTATAAAACCTTTTCCGTCCACAGTGGAAATATTCGGATCCTCCGATGGCCATTTTGCCGCCTTTTTGCGATTACATACCCAACAGGCATAGACAAGGTTTGTATAATCATTTACTCTGTCTTCCGCATATTTTTTCGGCACAAAATGGTCAATCTCGAACTTATTTTTCGTGATCGCTTCTGTTTTTCCGCAATATCCGCACATATGTTGAAAATCTTCTCGCAGTTCTGTCAGATATGCTTTATAATCTGCCCACTTTTCAAGCCCGCTTCTGCGTCTTATTACTTTATCGCCATGCACCCTCACAGCATTTCCCCCGATTTATTTTTTTAATAATCTGTCCAGTTCTCCCAGAAGCTTATCCACCCGTTCACTCAGCCCGCTTTCCAGCATCGCAGATGGTACTTCATCTACTTCTCCATAGGCTTTTAAAATGTTAAATACCTTTTTTAATTCCTCTTCTTCCCCGCCTGTCATGCTTTCAGAATTCTTTTTCTCAAGCAATGCTTCATATCGTTCCTTATATCTTTGGACCGTATTGTCATATACCTCCGTCATCTGCTTTAACTGCTCACAAAATTCCGTAAATTCCTCTTCATGCGCATCCAGTATTTTCCAATCATATATTGCATTTTTCACAACCAGTTTTTCATCCACAGAATCCTCCGGATAACTGGTCATAATTAAATACGGAAATCCCTGAAGTTTGTCTTTCAGATAAAAAGCGAATTCTGTCCCATTAAAGTCATATTTAGACGATAATTGATGATCAATCAGCAGGCATTTGATATGCTCCTTTATGATCCAGTTCTTCACCGCCTCCATATTGCCTTCCGGCGCTATCAGAAGTTCCAGTTTCTCTCTTCTCATCCGCTTGATATAATCATCCAGAAGCTCTTCGCTATCCTCCACCATTCCTATTCTATACATACGCACCTCTACTTTTTCAAATATAACGTTATATAGTAGCCTGTTTCTGCGGTCGTGTTCCGGGATAAATCTATTTTTCCCTGGTAATCATCGACCGTATTTTTAACAATCCACAATCCCATGCCGGTACCGATTTTCTGTCCGGAAGCATCTCTTTTATCTGTTTCAAATACTTCCAGCGTTTTATCCGGGTTCATCTTATAAACCGGGGACAGACCGGCTCCGGTATCCGAATAATCTATTCGGATATATTCCTCATCTTCCGAAATACTCAGTTCTATCTTCTTTTCCTTTACCCGTTTTTTTTCAAACGAAGCTTTACTGTTTGAAATCAGATTCGATAATATCGTTTCCATTTCATACGGAAAACATCTGAGGTATACTTCCTTTTCTTTTCCTGCATACTCTATTATTATATGTTTGGACTGCAGCACTTTATTCCAGGAATCTATACCTTTTACAAAGAGAGCTGCTATATCTGTTTTTCGCCGCTTTCTTTTATCCTTCTTTACTGCCTCAATAGTCACCTGGAACCAGGAGTCAAATCCATCCCGAATAGTATCCGCTTCATTTATATAAGAAAGCGCCTCTTCCATATCTTTGTCTTTTTCCAGGGCCTCTTTCGCCATCACAATCTTAAGATTCAGTTTATGGGACAACGTTTTAAATTCATGGATACAGGTATTTGTGACAATTCCTGTCGTGGCCAGCATACGAAGCATCTTGTTTTCATTTTCCAGTTCTTCAATCTGCTCATCTTTCGCATCCAGAGCCTGCTTCGCCTGCTCCGCATCCACAGCAGTTTCTCCTGAAGGAGCCTGGTTCTGTTTTCCTTCCGCCTCCGCTTTTTCGCGCTCTTTCTTCTGTTGTGCTGCTTTCTGATTGATATCATCCTGGATTTTTTTTGCCGGATGCTTTTTATCATAGTCATCGCTGAAAATTCTGCTTATATATTGTCGATCTTTTTCCAGGATTCCCAAAATTCCCTGTAAAAACTCCTGAAGCAAAAGAAACTCCGGGGTCTCCATAATTCCTTCTCGATTTGACTGATCCGGCAGCATTACATTCATACGGGAAATAAATACCGATCCTAACATCTGATCCGCATTGACCGTCCACTTTCCTTTGCTGCCCACACCAGCCGGGGAAAGTGAATGGCGTCTGGACAGCTGAAGCCAGTCGTAGGCTGAGGTCTTCGGATCTCCATACGGCCTCACCCGAAAGTTATCTCTGTAAATCTTAATCCCGCCAAAGGTATCTCTTACATCGGTTCTTCCCGCAATGCTCTTCTGATAAAATTTTTCTCTGTCTTTTTTCGTCTGCGTCCGTTTTGCGAAATACAGCACTCCGCTGAATGCCCCCAGTGCCTTTTCCCGCGTCTTTTCTACTCCGGGCACAATCTCACCAAATGGGATTTCAAACGTCTGCGGAATTCCATGGAAATACGTTTTTTCTTTCTGCAATCCCAATTCCTTTAGGATCTTATCCTCATCCTGCCCAAATTCATACTCATTTCTCAGAAGCTTAATAGAAACCGGCTTCTGCTCATCTGACACCTGAAACTCTATCTTATAGTCATAAGAGAACGCCTCCAGATCACTGAAAACTTCCGCGTCCTCTATAGTCGTTTCATTATTAAAACAATAGATCTTATACACAGAAGACAGTTCATAGGGAATCAGGGACGCCAGGCTCTCTTTCAAGCCATGCAACAACTGTTCATTCCATTCATCGCGCAATTCCGTAAGTAAAAATATTGTACCATTCTGTCTCCATTTTTTCTCTATCAGTCTGCGTACCTGTGGATTACTACAGCTTTGGATAAATTCTGAGAACCCCATCGATGTCTCATCCAGTTCCGCTCCGATTTCCGTAATATTTCTTCCTTCCGAAAATGCCGTCCAATCTACCGTCCATAATAATTTTCCACTACTATTCCGGGTTCCTGTCAGCATCTGGCATTTATCCGCAATTCTGTCCAATGCAAACCGACCAATCCCCTTTTCACCTGTCTGAATGCGTCCTTCCCCCGATATATAATTTCCTTTTTTTGAAGAACGTCCGATCGTCATCCAGTGATTCTGAATGGTCTGCGCCGTCATGCCGCTTCCATTATCTGCTAAATAAAGTGCGTTTTGTGTTTCATCATAATAAAGAACGCAGCAGCTCGCATCCGCATCATATGTATTCTTTACCAGTTCAATCACAGCGCCTTCCAGCTTTGATACGTTTTCCCGGCCTATCAGTCTTGCTGTGTAAGCATCTACATTAAATGGAATTCTTGGCATAAATCCCTCCTGCACTTAGTCTGCATCTATCACATAGTTTTTAATATCATTCACCGAAATCCGGTAAGAAGTCGGGGTTGTCGAGGTACCGTGTACTTTTACATGCTCATAAAATTCTCTGCTTTCCAGAATTTCTTTTGCTTCTTCTAAATTCTTCTCACTTTCCGGTTTGCATTTAATGAAATAGCCCGCATACGGTACTGCGTCCTCCCCCGCATGATACACATGATTCTTTTTTGTGATAACCATCGGCATAATCAGCTTTTCGCCTTGTATCCGACCAATTGCCTGACTGCGTCCGTATTGAAACCAGAGCGCATTTTTATCCGCTTTTCGCTCTTTCAGCCTCTTTTTAAATTGTCTCATATATGACATCGCGTATGGAAAATATCTCTTGAATTCTTCTTCCGTATAACCTGTAGCCTCGCCTGTTTCCATACGATACGGGAAAATAATTTTATCCTTCTTCCCACTTTTTTTATTTAAACTCTTTGTACTTGCCGCATCCTTTACAAGTTCTTTTTCTATTCGGTATTTTCCTACTATATAATAAGGCTCCTGATAATCATACTCTTTAAGGACGAACGCCTCGTTCAGCAATGTTGCCACGCTGTTTGTCACTTCAAAATATTCTCCAAATCTATGGGCATTTCCTGGTGTTTCTCCTGATATTGTCCATTTTTTTCCCATTAAATCCGCTTTTCGGATTTCTATTTTCCGCCCTTCAGCCTCCAGATAATAGTCTGCCAGTTCCGGCTTCCGTTTCTCATTTTCACAAATCAGGATAATTGATGATGTAATTGCATCCGGAAATATCGATATCGTACTATAGTCATGGATCTCTGTGACATAAGGCAACGCAAAATCGCGCAGACTTTGCGCAAATTTATTGGTCATGATACTATATGGAATCAAATAAGCCATCCTGCCCGCCGGCGCCAGATCAGAAATGCTCGCCTCCGTAAATGCATAGCAATAATCAAATCTTCCATATGCACAGGTACGATACTTTTTTTTCAATAATTCCCTCTGCATTTCATTCATATCATGATATGTAATGTATGGTGGATTTCCTATAATAAAGTCATAGATTCCTTCCTGTTGCTGCGTAAGAAAATCTTCATTCCTGACATTCCAGCTCACCTGGGTAATTCCATATTTTTCTGCCGTCTTGTCTAACCTGTCTATACATCGTCTTATGCATTTTTCATCTATCTCATATGCACAAATATCTCTCTCAAGTCCATTCCGTATCTCATCTGATGAACGCTTCTCTCTTTTTGCACTCTCAATGTAGCGAACGATGATCTCTTCTAAAATATTCCCGTCACCACATGAATTTTCCAACACCCGTTTTCCATATAGCTGTCCTCTATAGCACACGTCATCCAGCAGTATTTTCACATATTGTAAAGGTGTGGGGATTTGACAATTCCCTTCCATTCATTTACCTCATCTCTTATCAACGTGTTTCTATCCATTCTTTTCATACCTATAAGTATACCACAGAATGAAGGTAATTCAAGAATGAATGCCTTCTAACGAATTCACAAAAGAAGATACTGCCATACCATTCTTGACTTTCACTCTCCAACCCTCTATCCTATAAATAGACCTGTTTTTACGTGACATCGGATTTTTCCGGGAAAGGAGTTTTTTATGAATCCTCTTCGTATCGGTATTTTGAGTACTGCCTCTATCGTACCGCGGTTTGTGAACGCTGCAGGAACTGTGGAAGGCTGTGTGGTGACGGCTATCGCTTCGCGGAATCTGGAAAAGGCCGCTGAGAAGGCGCGGCTCTGGCGGATCCCGCAGGCTTTTGGAAGCTATGAGGAGCTGATTGCCTCGGATCTGGTGGATATCGTCTATATTGCGACCATCAACAGCGAGCACGCACGCTATGCGCGGCTTGCGCTGGAGCAGGGAAAGCATGTATTCTGTGAGAAGCCTTTCGCGCTGAAGCCGGCCGAGGTGCGGGATCTTTTTATGCTGGCCCGGGAAAAAGGGCTTTTTGTGATGGAGATGCAGAAATGTGTCTTTCTGCCGGTGGTGCAGGAGCTGAAAAGGCGCATTCAGGCCGGTGAATTCGGGCGGATTACTATGGCAGATTTTTCCAGCTCCTTTGACGCCGGTTACAATAGCTGGATGTTCGACGCTTCCAAAGGAGGCGGACCTCTCTTTTCCAACGCCAGCTACAGCCTGCAGCTGATGCAGTATCTCTTCGATTCCTTTGTAACAGAGCAGACCGGGCTCTGCACCCGCGCGGACAGTCCGGTGGAAAATCAGTTTGCGGCGGTGATGCGCATGGACAACGGCCTTATCTTCACCAACAAGACCAGCACGGCGGCGGATACAGTCCATGTGGGCTACCTCTATGGGGAAAAAGGCTATGTGGAACTGCCGGATTACTGGAAAGCCCGACAGGCAATTCTGCATTTTAAGGGGCAGGAGCCTATAGTGCTTGACTATCCCTGCGACTTCGAGCTGCGTTATGAGCTGGAGCACGCCCTTAGCTGTATCCGGGCCGGGCTGACCGAGAGTCCGGTGATGACCGAAGAGATGTCTGTACGGGCCATAAAGACCCTGGACGCGCTGCATCGGAGCTGGAATCACTGAACCCAATACAGTTTTGAGATTGTTTAGAAAAACTTAACGCTTTTATCCTTGTATACAGAGGATTTCTGTGGCATACTGACAATTAGCCGGACAGTTTCCCTGAAATGTCCGATCAATCTTTTGTGTAAAGGAAGGAAAACCTGTGAAGGATTCTGTATATAAAGAAAAGCTGCTGTTGCACGGAAGCGATATTCTCGCCTCCGCCAACATGCAGCTGGAAAAACAATTTATGCAGCACGGAAATGTATCCGTCTTCGACCACTCGGTCGCGGTGGCCTGCACCTGTATCTGGCTGGCCGACCGGCTGCGTATCCGGGTGGATGAGCGGGCCCTGGTGCGGGGCGCGCTGCTCCACGATTATTTTCTTTACGACTGGCATGTGCCGGATAAGAGCCACCGATGGCACGGCTTCTTCCACGCCGGAAAAGCGCTTGCCAACGCGTCCCGGGATTTTACCCTTGGGAAAATCGAGCGCGACATGATTGCCCGCCATATGTTTCCGCTGAACATTACGCTCCCCCGCTACCGGGAAAGCGTGATTCTCTGCATCGCTGATAAGCTCTGCGCCACGGAAGAGACCGTGACCGCCAGAAGCCAGTATCGAAAAATCAGTATGCAGTATTAGTTTCGTCTCACGCCCACAAACACTGCGGCGGATCTGGGATGAAGCCGGTATTCCAAGCTCTTTCAGATAGGGAATTTTTTCCCGGATTCCGGCGAAGGTTCCCGGATTTTTTACGCCGGAAGAAGTGTCCTTCGTAAAGCCCCGGACATGAAGCTCGTAAATGATCAGATCCTGTATGGGCCTGACCGGATCGATGTGAGCGCCCCAGTCGATTTCCGTTCATCTGCCTGGCTCCCCTATCTTCTTTTCTTTTACATCTGATGTCTCACAATCCGGTACTCGTCCCCGTACTGGAAATAGGGACAGCCGTGGAAGCTGCCCTGGATGAAGAGGCGCATTTCGTCCTCGTCCAGGTCCATTTCGCAGACGTAGTAGCCGTAATCGTCGTCGTAGACGTAGTTGCCGCACATCTCGCAGTTGGTCGCCTTCGGCTTTTTCTTGGTCATGTGGATTCCCCCTTGTCTATTCTGAAAAATGGAATCTGCTTCTATCTTCCATTTTTTTACTCTAGTGTATAGGCGCAAGCACTTTCTGCATGTTCCGCTTCATTTTCTCGGTCAGGCGGGCGTACTGAATCAGGTCCTCTTCCTCGAAGCCTGCGAATCTGGCCTCGTCGTAGTCCCGCTGAACCGTAGCCAGTTCCCGCAAAATGGGTTCTGCTTCGGGTTGGAACATGATCCGCGCCCGCTTTTCCTGAGGTTTACGTGAGGCGTCGTCCTTTTCTATCCCTTTTGCTTTCTTCTGGCGCATAGGCTTCGGATTCGAAATATCCTCCACCTTAATCAGCCCCCGCAGCACCAGCTTCTGAAGCTGCATGGCCAGAGCGCTTCGGCTCACGCCTGCGAAATCAGCCAGCTCTTTTTTATTCACCGTGTCGCTCAGATGGCTCAGGCACAGAAGCAGATAGGCTTCGGACGGCGTCAGGTCATTTTTCAGAGCAGCCACCTCCAGGTATCGCTGCATCAGCTTTCGCTCCCGGTAGAGCTCGGAGAGCATGCCCTCTCCTGCCAGTGCCGACGCGCTGACACCTGCCCGCTCGTCGCCCAGCTTCTTGGTACCGGGCAGCAGCGGAATGCCCACCAGGCCGTCGCTGGCCGCGTCCACCAGAAAACGGTAGAGCTGCAGACGGTTTTTCTCGTATTCCTCCTCGTCCCACACATGCTTGTAAAAGTTGTGATAGTACTCAAAGACGCCCAGCTTCATCTGAATGGTCTTGGCCAGGCTGGTTCCCTGGGTGGTGACCAGCGAACCCTTGCGCTTCACATAATAGTAAATAGGCGCGTGCAGAGCCGTGATGCGCTCCGCGAAACGGATGTATTCCAGGTTGAACATAAAGTCCTCGCACCAGCTGATTTCCGCATTCATGCGAAGGGCATGTTCCTCAATAATGGAGCGGCGATACAGCTTATTCCAGAGGACGCCGTAATAGTAGTCCGCCGGGCTCTCCATCATATGGGCCGCGAATTCCTCCGGGCTCATGACGCCCTCATCCTCGATATCACCTTTCCGGGATACCCGCTCGCCGACCACCCGGTAGAAATCCGCGATGACCAGATCACAGCTTCCCTCTTCCGCCGCCCGCACCAGAAGCTTGGTGGAATCGGGCGTCATCCAGTCGTCGCTATCCAGAAACTGAATGTAAGTTCCCCGGGCCTCGGACAGAGCCTGATTCCGGGCTGCTGAAACGCCGGCGTTTTCCTTATGGAAGACACACACGCGGGAATCAGACGCTGCGTAAGCGTCACACATGGCTCCTGATTTGTCTTTACTTCCATCATCGATGAGAAGCAATTCAAAGTCTGTATATTCCTGCCCCAGCACGCTGTCTACACAGCGGGCCAGGAAGTTTTCCGCATTGTATACAGGAATAATAATAGAAACCGCAGGGGTTCCCGCATTTTCTTCCTTCACAGGTTCATCCTCCTTTTGCGTCTGTACGCTTCTCTTCTGTCTCCGTAAATACTTCTTCCAAGACTACCGTCACATCGCACTACTATCTTTTCCATCTTTACACGATTCGCTTGAATTTCTTCTCAATCTCCTGCTTCGACATGGAGATAATCGTAGGCCGTCCATGGGGGCAGTTGTAAGGATTATCGAGGGTCAGAAGCTCCTCAATCAGTTCCTTCGCCTCCGCCGTGGACAGGCGCTGGTTACCCTTGACTGCAGCCTTGCAGGACATGGAAGCGATCTTATCCAGAATCATCTCTGTGTTTTTTCCGCTGACGTATTCCAGATCGTCTAAGAGCTCCATGAATAAGTCTTTTTCCGCCAGCCCGTACAGATTGGCCGGAACTGCGCTGACCGCGTATTCTTTGCCGCCGAAGGGCTCGATCTCGAAGCCCAGCTCCTGAAAATAGTCCTGATATTCGGCAAGCTTCGCCGCCTCCTGCATATTCAGGGTCAGGATCATGGGCGGGCTGACCATCTGGGACGTAATTTCCTTGTTCGCCAGCGTTTTGACCGTGCGCTCGTAGAGCACCTTTTCGTGAGCCGCATGCTGGTCGATCATGTAAAATTTATCTTCGAACTGCACCAGCCAGTAAGTTTCAAATAACTGACCAATGATGATAATGTCGGATTTTGTCTTGGGATTCAGGAGTCGGTGGTCGAAGAGATCCTGCTGCTCATATGCTGTGTCCGGGGCCTTCTCTATCCGCGCGGTGATATCGACTGCTTTCGGTGCTTTCACTGTCGCCGCTTCCAGCATGGCTGCCTGCTCCGGCTCTGGAGCAGCCACAACCGTTGTCTCCATGGCTTCGTTCTCTTTCCGAGTCACCCGGTACACGCCATCCTCCCGCAGAATCCCCGGCTCCACAGCACACTCCGGTACAGGTGTTTTCTCTTCCGCCTGTACCACCGGCTGTTCCTGCTGCCGTTTTTCTATCCTTGGCTCCAGCATCGCCAGCTCCTCATTACTGAAGATCGAATCCTCCTTCAGCACCGGCTTCGCTTCTACCTGCTTCGCTACCTTCTTCTCCTCAAATTCCGCGTTGACCCGCTTTCGCATCTGAGCCATAAAATATTCCAGATTCCGCTCCTGCGGGGTCGGGGTCTGCTCCGGTTTTGCCACCGGTGCTGCCGCCGTGCTTTTCTGCCGTGTCAGACTGCTGAGCGGATTTACCCCATTTCCCGGAACGGGCTCTGCCGTCTCTTTCTTCTCCGGCTCCTCTTCGACCAGCTTCACCTCCGGAATCAGCTCCCGTCCCATAAGCCCCTGATGCACCGTTTCTCTCACGAACCGGTACAGCTGCTCCTGGTTAGAGAATCGTAACTCCATCTTCGTCGGATGCACATTCACATCCAGGAGCCCGCCGTCTATCGTAAAATGCAGCGCCGTAAACGGGTACTTATGCTGCATCATGAAGGTCCGATAGCCCTCTTCGATGCCCCGGGCGATCACATTACTCTTAATATATCTTCCATTGATAAAATAGTTCTCAAAGCCTCTGTTTCCCCTGGACACCGCCGGTTTCCCGATAAAGCCCGTAATCCGCACCGGTCCCTGCTCCGCGTCGATCTCCGCCAGATTGGCCGCGATCTCCCGGCCATAGATATGGTAAATCACATCCTTCAGGTTATGATTGCCCGAGGTGTGAAGCTTTGTCTGTCCATTGTTGATGAACTGGAAGGAAATGTCAGGACGGGACAGAGCCAGACGCTCCATCAGATCGCTGATATAACCGGCCTCGGTCATGGGGGACTTTAGAAACTTCCGCCTGGCCGGGGTGTTATAAAAGAGACTCCGCACCAGAAAGGTGGTGCCGTCCGGCGCAGCCATATCCTCCAACTTCTTCTCCGCGCCGCCCTCGATGACATAGCGCACGCCAGCGTCCGCGTCCCTGGTCTTCGTAATCAGCTCCACCATGGCGATGGACGCGATACTAGACAAGGCCTCACCGCGGAATCCCAGAGAAGCCACATGAAACAGATCCTCCACCACCCGGATTTTACTGGTGGAATGGCGCAAAAAGGCAACTGCCACCTGGTCGCGGTCGATGCCGCTTCCATTGTCAGTCACCCGGATAAAGGAGGTGCCGCCGTCCCGGATTTCCACCGTGACCGCCGTAGCCCCCGCGTCGATGGAATTTTCCACAAGCTCCTTGACCACGGAGGAGGGCCGCTCGATGACCTCTCCCGCCGCGATCTGATCGATTGTTTTCTGATCCAGTACCTGAATATTTGCCATCCGATCACCACCTGTTCTTAATCTTGTTCTGCAGCCGATAGATGGTATTGAGCGCGTCCAGCGGCGTCATATTACCCAGATCCATGTCCCGGATCTCGGTAATGATATCGTCGTCCTTCACCGTATCGAAAAGGGAGATCTGCTCGGACTCCATGCTCATTTCCACCGGCAGCGCCTTCGGCTTCAGAGAAATATCCGCTTCGCTTAACTCCTCCACCAGCTCCTTTGCCCGGGCAATGACCGGCTCGGGCACGCCCGCCAGCTTGGCCACCTGGATGCCGTAGCTTTTGTCCGCGCCGCCCCGGATGATTTTCCGCAGGAACACGATGTCGTCGCCCTTTTCCTTGACGGCGATGCAGTAGTTATTCACACCCGCCAGGGATCCCTCCAGCTCGGTCAGTTCATGGTAATGGGTGGCAAACAGGGTCTTGGCCCCGAGAATCTTCGGATTGCTGATGTATTCAATGACCGCCCAGGCGATGGCCAGGCCGTCGAAGGTGCTGGTTCCCCTTCCGATCTCGTCGAGAATCAGAAGGCTGTTGCCGGTGGCGTTCCGTAAAATATTCGCCACCTCTGTCATTTCCACCATAAAAGTACTCTGTCCGGAAGCCAGGTCGTCGGAAGCGCCCACACGGGTGAAAATCCGATCTACGACGCCGATCTTCGCGCTGTCCGCCGGAACGAAGCTGCCGATCTGAGCCATCAGCACGATGAGGGCCGCCTGGCGCATGTAGGTGGATTTTCCGGCCATATTCGGGCCGGTGATGATGGAAATCCGTTTGGCATTATTATCGAGATATGTATCGTTGGGAATGAACATGTCGTTATCGATCATCTGCTCCACCACCGGATGGCGGCCACCCTTGATGTCGATGATTCCCTTTTCGTTCATCTTCGGGCGCACAAAATGATTCCGCTCCGCCACGAAGGCCAGGGACGCGAATACATCCACCATGGCCACAGCCTTGGCAGTCTTCTGAATCCGCAGTACCTGGGAAGCAATGTTGTCCCGCAGCTCGCAGAACAGGCCGTATTCCAGGGCTGTCAGCTTCTCTTCGGCCCCCAGAATCGTATCCTCCAGCTCCTTCAGCTCCGGCGTAATATAGCGCTCTGCGTTGGTCAGGGTCTGCTTGCGCATCCAGGTCCCAGGAACCATATCCTTGTAGGAGTTGGTGACCTCCAGATAATAACCGAATACTTTATTGTACTTGATTTTCAGATTTTTGATACCGGTCTTGTCCCGCTCCTCGGCCTCCAGCTTTGCCAGCCAGCTCTTGCCCTCGGTCTTGGCCTTCCGGAAGCGATCCACATCCTCATGATAGCCGTACTTGATGATGTCGCCGTCCCGGATAGAGATGGGCGGATCCTCCTGAATAGCTTTTTCAATCATAGCCTGGATATCCGTCAGCGTATCCAGATCCTCCCGCAGCTCACAGAGAAGCGGAGAGGAAAAATCTTCCAGTAATGTGTGGATATGGGGCAGCATTTCCAGAGATGACCGGAACGCAATCATATCCCTAGGATTGGCTGTCTTATAACTGATACGGCCAATCAGACGCTCCAGATCGTAGATGGGATTCAGGTATTCCCGCAGCTCTTCCCGACTGATTACATGCTGATTCAACTCCTCGATAGCCGCATGGCGCTTCTCGATCTCCGCCCGATCAATGAGGGGCTGCTCTACCATGCCTCGAAGGGTTCTGGCCCCCATGGCGGTCTTTGTCTTATCCAGCACCCACAGAAGCGAGCCCCGCTTCAGCTTTTCCCGCAGGGTCTCTGTCAGCTCCAGATTTCTCCGGCTGGAGCTGTCGATGATCATGTATTTGCCGATGGTATAGGTCTTAAGGTGGGTCATATGGGTCAGGGGCTGCTTCTGGGTCTCATAAAGGTATTTCAACAGAGCGCCCGCTGCGATCATACCGCAGCTTAAATCTGTAAGGCCAAGTCCCGCAAGATTTGCTGCCTGAAAATGCTCCAACAGGGTATTTTTACATAATTCGTCGTCAAAATACCATGACTCCAACGGGTAAAGGGCGATATTCAGACGGAACCTCAGATCCTCCAGGTCCACGCCGCTCATGGAAAATGCCTCGTTGCAGATGATCTCCGCAGGGGCAAATTTATTGATCTCATCCAATAGCTTCCGCTCTGAATCCACCTCGGTCACCAGATAATCACCGGTGGTGATGTCCGCTGTGGAAATCCCGTAACGATCGGACAGATAAACGATACACATCAGATAATTATTCTTCGTCTCATCGGTGGTGCTTAAGTTTGTACCCGGTGTCACGATGCGCACCACATCCCGGGCCACCAGGCCCTTGGCTTCCTTCGGATCCTCCATCTGCTCGCAGATGGCCACCTTATAGCCTCTGGACACCAGCCGGTTTAAGTATCCCTCTACAGCATGATAAGGAACGCCACACATAGGTGCGCGTTCCTCCAATCCACAACTCTTTCCTGTTAATGTCAGTTCCAGTTCCCGGGACGCGATCTTCGCGTCGTCGAAAAACATTTCATAAAAATCGCCCAGACGATAGAATAGTATGCAGTCCTTGTATTGCTCCTTGGTCTTCAGGTACTGCTGCATCATGGGTGTCAGTTCCGCCATGAATTTTCCTCCTAGCTGTTGCTGGAAACGGTTCCTGTCTCCGCATCCACCTGTACCACAGCTCCGCTCTTCAGTATTTCCGTCGCGTTGGCCGCGTTCACAATAACCGGAATATCCAGGGTCAGACCTACGATGGCCGCATGGGAATTGCTTCCGCCATGCTCCGCAATGACTGCCTGGGCGCTTTTGAGCTCCGGCAGCATCTCATTGGTAGTCTCCGGTACAACGACGATATCGCCGGCTACGAAATTTTTCTTCAATTCCTCTGCGTCCTTCGCCACACAGATCGGGCCGCAGACCTTCTTCTTGGTATAGCCCTTACCTTTGACCAGAATCTTACCCGCTACCTGTACCTTGATCAGGTTCGTGGTTCCGGTCACGCCAAGGGGTACGCCCGCGGTCAGAACCGTCAGATCACCTCTGGATACCAGACCGGCCTCCTCTGCGGCAGCCACCGCGCTGTTGAACAGAGCGTCCGCGTCATCCTCCTTCGGGAGCAGCAGCGGCTGCACGCCCCAGTACAGGTTCAGCTGACGGCATACGTAATCATCCATACAGCAGCCGATGATCATGCAGCCCGGATGATGCTTGGCTACCATTCCCACAGTACGGCCGGACTTGGTGACCGTGATAATCGCCGACGCATGCAGGTCCACGGCTGTGGTGCAGGTCGCATGGGAAACGGCGTTGGTGATATCGGTCCGATCTTCGATGCTCCGGCGCTTGAAACGCTCGTCATAATCAATATCCGCCTCGGTACGCAGGGCAATCTTCACCATGGTCTTCAGGGCCTCTACCGGATACTGGCCGGAAGCAGTCTCGCCGGACAGCATAATGGCACTGGTACCCTGGTAAATGGCGTTGGCCACGTCAGAGGTCTCCGCACGGGTTGGGCGCGGATTCTTCATCATGGAATCCAGCATCTGGGTAGCAGTGATAATCGGCTTGCCTGTCTCAAAGGCCTTGCGGATCAGCTTCTTCTGGATACTCGGCACCTCTTCTAAGGGAATCTCCACACCCATGTCGCCGCGGGCAATCATGACGCCGTCGGCCACGCGCAGGATCTCGTCCACATTTTTAATACCCTGATCATTTTCCACCTTGGCAATGATCTTGATGAAATTACAGTTGTTCTCTTCCAGGATCCGGCGGATCTCCAGAATATCGTCGGCAGTCCGGGTGAAGGAAGCAGCGATGTAATCAAAGCCCTCTTTCACCGCAAACAGAATATCGTCCTTATCCTTTTTACTGATAAACGGCATCTTCAGCTCGACGCCCGGCACATTGATACCCTTCTTATTGGAAACGGTTCCGCCGTTCTCTACGCTGCAGATGATCTCTTTCTCGGTCACCTTTACAACCTTCAGGCCGATGAGACCGTCGTCGATCAGGATGGAATCGCCTTCCTGTACGTCTTTCACCAGGTTTTTGTAGGTAATGGAGACCTTTCCTTCATTTCCCAGCACATCCTCGGTGGTCAGCACGAAGGTCTGTCCCTTCTTCAGCTCTACCTTTCCTTTTTCAAATTCGCCGGTTCGGATCTCCGGGCCCTTTGTATCCAGAAGCAATGCAACAGGCAGCCCCAGCTCTTCCCGGACCCTCTTTACACGCTCCAGCTTTCCTCTCTGCTCCTCATGGGTTCCATGGGAGAAATTCAGTCTTGCTACATTCATGCCTGCCAGCATCAGTTCGCGAATCACTTCTTCGGATTCGGAGGCAGGTCCCAGAGTACAGATAATTTTCGTTTTTCTTAATTTCATAGTCATCTTCTTCTCACTCCTGTTTTCTTTTCTCTATCTTTTCCATTTTACCCGCCCATTATAACACCAGAAAAGAAGCGCCGTCAAGAAACGGCGCTGTAAAAGTTATCGAAAATTTATCTGTGTTTTTTTACCTTTATTTAACAAAATAGGCGTAATTGGAAATGGCGTTTGTATAGTCTCCCTCCGTCGTTCCATCCGGGTTCACAAGCCATTCCCCGTCCGCTCCCTTAAGCCGGGCCTGCGCCACATTGCCGCCGGAGCGAAGCGCCGCGTTTGGAACTTCAAACACAGCTTTTCCATCCTCAAGGGACGCCGTATAAAAGTTTATGCCATTTACCTGCAGGGACACCGCCGTACCTTCCGGCACCTCTGTCTCCACTACAATCCGTACCTTTCCCCGTTCGGACGTCTGATCCACTTCCGATATCCAGATCAGGCTGGAATTGGCATAATATCCGAAGGATTTCCGCAGGATTTCCACGGACACGAACTGCTCGTCCATCCAGGCCAACCGCTCCTTCATAAAGCGCTTAAGCTCCGCGATTCCCTCGTCAAATTTCTGGCCCTCGAAGGTTCCCATGCAGCCGCCCCAGCGGGCGTCGTTGGCCTGGGCCGCAGGGCGTAAGTCTTCCGCGTATCGATCGATGGTTCCGCCGTCCCGGATCAACTCTTCCAGCACCGTTTCCCGGATTTCCTGATACCGCTCCTGTAATAAGGCCAGAAAATAGGGATCCCGGATCAGATAACGGTTCCATTGCACCGTCTGGTAGTAAGCCTCGTTGGCATAGTAGGCGCTGGTGGTACACCACTCTTCTGTATACCAGGTATTCAGTGTATACATGCTGTTGCCCCAGCCCCAGTCGTAATCCCAGGCCGGTCCCAGGGACCAGAGACCCTCCAGATCCTTATACAGATATACGCTGTTCTTCATAGCGTCCCAGTTCATGGTAAATTCA
>QWCN01002383.1_pt1 | contig 25825 bp, 18 predicted proteins | sample 1972711 | NCBI WGS metagenome assembly QWCN01 (sample SAMN09866707, study PRJNA288562) | Human gut metagenome isolate term1_stool, whole genome shotgun sequencing... | isolation source: gut | host: Homo sapiens | place: USA: California
ATCCCAGATATTCTTCGCAAAAAAGTTCACCGTATACTCGTGATACTTCTTCGCCTTCCCTATCCTCACCACGCCCTTTCCCGCGTACTCCCAATCATGGACCTCTTCCCCCGAGGTACGATCATACACCTGCCAATACTTATGCGGCGATTCTTCATTCACTTCCAGCTGACTTTTTGAATATCCTTTCAACAGCTCTATTTCCAGACTCGACTCCGTCGCCGTCACCCGCTCCGACATCAACAACACGTTCTGCAACTCCTCTTTGTGCGCCTGCGCCCATTCGTTATCCCCCCGCACCACGAAGTACGTATTATAGACCTTGTCCGCCAGTTCCTTCGCGTTCTCAGGCAGCTTCGTCCCGTCGCAGTCGCGCACCGCGTCCGCGCCCCATTTTTTCGCCAGTTCCTTCGTTATTTCCTCACACCCTTCGTCCGTAGGGATCGTGATCCGACCTCTTCCCATTCCTCGCTTCCTCCTGCTTTTCGATACTTTTTATAACCGCTCCCTCGCTCCGTTCTCTCTGCGCGATTTTTCCGCGGCAAAGGCGATCCTATGGCTGATCATCGACGCCTCGATGTCTGTGCGCCCGCTCCTTTCCCGACCGTTCATCATGTCCACGACGTCGTCGATGAGTCCCTGATCCCCGCCGCCGTGCGAATCGTTGAAACTGTCTTTGAGATCTATCACCGTCTGCCCTCTGCCGAAAACCGTGCAATACAGCTTTTTTTCTTCCATATCCCCGTCAATCTCGCCCTTCGTACAGAAAACGTGCGTTCTCCGATAAAATTTATCCGTAAACGCCGTCATCGTCAAAGTCGCCGTGGACATATCCTCAAACTGCATATTCACCACCTGATGATCCACGACGTCGTTGTCGCAGTGAAAGACGCAGCGCGCGTAGGGATTCTTCTCGTCGCTCAGCCAATTGCGGATGAACGCATCGCGGTTTTCTTCGGGCAGCTCGGGAAGCTTAACCCATAAAGGATTTTTGACGTACCAATTTAAAGCGTTATACGGACAATCGTTCACGCCGCAGCGATAGCAATACGCCGCGGAATTTTCGGGCGCGTTTTCGGCGGTGAAAAAACTTAAATGCCCCATGGAACTGACAAAGCGACACTTTTTCCCGGACAAATAGGCGATCATGTCGAGGTCGTGACAGCATTTTGCCAGGAGCATAAACGTGCTTTCCTCTTCATTGCGCCAATTGCCGCGTACAAAGCTATGCGCCTGATGCCAATATGCCACGTTTTCCGTATGCTCTATGTTGACGATCTTTCCGTATTTTCCGCTGTCCAGCTGCTCTTTCAGGACGGAAAAAAACGGCGAATAGCGAAGGACATGGCAGATGACCACCTTCCTTTTCGTTTCCTGCGCCTTGCGATAAATCGCTTCGCAGTCCTCCAAACTGGTTGCGATCGGCTTTTCGAGAATCAGATCGTATCCCATTTCCAAAGCGGGGACGGCCGCCTTGACGTGTTCCCGATCGGTGGTGGAAACGATCAGAAGATCGGCTTTCTTCCCGCCTTTAAAAAAGCTTTCATAATCGGAGTACAGCGCTGTTTTCTCCAATCCGAACGCGCGTCCCGCATATTCGAGAATCGTTTTGTCCTTGTCGCAGACAGCGACCAGCCGCGCGCCTTTCTTTTGCAGCAGGGCGCTATACTTCCTGCCGCGCGCGCCGAATCCGACCACAGCAAACGTAAACACTCAATTTTCCTCCTTCGGAACGTAATCCTCGAAAATAATATTGCAGGCTTTGCCCCTGACGGAGTCCTGCGTCTTTTGATCCCTTACCACCCAGGCATAGCAGGGCATCTTTCCATAGACGGAATTCCAGAGCGGACTGCCGATCTTAGAAACCGCGTAGTCGAAAAAGTCAACTTTGCGCGTCCCCGTAAAAAGGAAAGAATCCACCAGCTTTCGGCTCGCCTCGTCGTAGTCGTCCAAGGTGTCGTATTCGGAAAGGAATCCCACGGTAAATTCGGGGGCGTTGTCGAGAAACCATTGTACGGCAAACGGATTGAACGACTTGACCACAAAATCCCCCCTGTAATTTTTCAAAAGCTCCAAAAGCAGAGGTTCCACGCGGATTTCAGGAGTGTAATACGTACTCTTTTTAATTTCTATCATCAGTCCCGTCTTTCCTTCGCAGAGCCTCGCCACTTCTTCAAAGGTGGGAATCCCCTCTCCCGTCCGTGTGTATCTCACTTCTTTTTTCAGATATTCGAAAGAAACGTTTTCGACAAAGTCTTTGCAATTCGTCAATCGCCCCATATTGGTGTCGTGGTATACGACGACTACGTCATCCGAGGTGGGTTGAACGTCGAGTTCGATGTTGTAGCCGCCGTCTATTGCGGATTGAAAGGCGTTCAGCGTATTCTCGCTGACCGTATCCGTATGAAATCCGCGGTGCGCAATAAATTTTTCGTTTAACCAATTTTTTACCATAATACTTTTCCGTTTTTTAAGAATTCTGCGGCGGTTTTTCCGCCGCAGATTCGGTTTTTAATTTTCGGCGTTACGCCAGCGTAACGTCGCCGATATAGTAATTGATATATTCCGCAGCGCTTTTATAAATTTCATTATCTAAATAAATGAGATATAAAGTAGCTTTGGTCCCGAGATAGGTATCGTACTCCGCGATCAGCGTGTCTATGCTGATTTCCACGTCCGTCCAAACTTCGGGCATCAACGTCATAACTTTTTCATACGGGGTTTTGCCCATTCTCACCGTCTGCGGATTTTTACCGTCCACGTAAAGGGGAACGATGATTTTCGTATACCCCGCCGCCTTCAACGTTTTTAAGGCTTCCGCGCTGTACTTGGAGGTGATTTTCACGCCCGGCCATTTCCATGCGTTGGTACTTGCGCCGTCCTCGGGAGTCGTGGAGGCTTTTCGCACGTTCTTTCTGCCGGCAAATTCTTCGAGATCGGAAACGGCTACTTTATCCGTTCCCGTGCCCGCCGGCTTCACAAAAGAGCTGTCCGACGTTATAAAGGAAACTTCTTCGAGATGGGTGGCGTACACGGAAGAAACATAAAATTCCGTACCCGCTTCGAAGGGAGAATTCCAGCCGTTGTTGATAAACAGAAGCGTAAGCGTGCCGAAGTCCTTGACGAGCGCCGCGGGAATTTCGATATACGTCCATTCTCCGGGCGTGAAATAATCGGCGCGCAGATCGATCACGCGGCTCGTATAGACGTTGGCGTGTTCGGTATAGAAAGCGTATCCCGTCTTTGCGCCGTTCGTTTTCACGCGCAGATAAATTTTGTCGTAGCCTTTCAAATCAAACGCTTTATTCAAAGAAACGCCGAAGACGAGGCCGCTGTTTTCGGGCGCGACGATTTTCAAACAGTTCCCTTCCTCTCCGTAGGCGTCCGAGGCCGAAAGGGCGTAAGCCGCAGCGTCCACCGACTTCCAATCCGTCGTGACGAATACGGAGCCGAGAGTGTTTTCGTTAAAGGAGAACGCTTCCGCTGTATCTTCCTTGGCAAGATACATACTTCCTATGTAATAGACGAGATCTTTTTCCGGAGCGGTAGGTTCGCCCTTGTCTTTGTTGTAAAGATAGATAAAATACGGAAAGGAAAGAGAATCGGCGGAAATGAATTTATCGATGTCCACTTCCAGATAATTCCACTTATTCGGATCTATCGTGGCAAAGACCGCATTGTCCGCTCCATAGGCGATCGCTTGTTTTTTAGAGCCTGCCGCGTACAGAGGCACGATCACCTTCGTATATCCGAGCTGTTTATACGCCGTCAGCTCCTCTGCGGTCAGACGGGAATTGACGGTGAAACCGGGCCATCTGTAAGCGTTTTCATTCGCACCGTCTTTCACGGCCGTAGAGGCCTTGACGACGTTCTTTTCGCCCTCAAATTCTTCCAGGTAGGCGGCGCCCACCTTATCGGAACCATAGCCTACGGGAACGATCGCGTTGAGAGAAGAATTGTTTTTGGCTAAATAGATATGCCCGTCGTCGGGGTCGGCGACCTCTATGTTTTTTTCGACTTCCCCGTAATAGCCGTCTAAGTCGTATATCGCAATAAACGTATAGGCGCCCTCTTCCTCTAATAAAAGCTTTCCGTCGTTCGATGTGATTTCCCGATAGACGCCCGAAGGAGTGACGAGATAATATTTCGAGGCGCTTTTGGAAAGAGCGGCGGAATAAGCCGTCATCTTTTCCAGAGAAAGCTCGCTGTTGAGATCATAGGTCCCCTCTGCCGCAAATTCTGCGTCGAAAGCGAGGTCATTTACCGCTTTTATGCCGTATACCGCCGAAATGTTCACGCCGATCTTTTCGGCTTGATTCCATAAAGATCCCCACGCGTCGCCGTTGTTTTTCGTATAGAAAGAAATGGTCAGTTTGCTAATGTCCGTGATTTCCGAAACGGGAATCATCACCTTCTGCCATACGCCCGTTTCCAGCAATATGGTGTTGTTCGTTCCATTGATGTATTTCCCGTCGCATTTCAGCGTGTATGTCATCGGGCGCCCCGCCGACCAGACGTAGGATTTCATATAGAATACGATATACTCGTAATTCGTAAGATCCGAAGAGGCAGGCAATGTAAGCGTCAGAATATACGGCCCGAACCATTCGCTGGGAACGTCGGAGAAGGTCACTTTCAGAGAGCCTTTTTCCTCGCCGTAAGCAACGGACGGATCGAATGCAATGCCCGCCTTACTCGTCAGCGCGACGTCCTTATTGTATGCGTTCTTTACTTCGTCGGGTCCCATCGCCGTATCGAAATAATACAGCTTATTGTTCGTTTCCTCCGTTACGCCGTTCACAGCCGCATAGAAGGTAAATTCTCCGATCTGCGCTTTGTCGCTCGCGTCCAAAAGTTCGAAATTTCTTTTGGTTTCCGCGACGAGCGCCGCGTATTCCGCCGTGGTCTTATCAGTTGCCGCCTTTACGGCTTCCAGCATTTCCAAAACTTCGTCAGCCGTCTTTTTGGCGACGAGCTTTATTTCCTTTTTGCCCTTGACGAGTTCCTCGCCCACGATTTCGGCGACCAGCGTATACTCGCCGCTCGTTTCGAGCTTTAAGGATGCGCCCAGAGGAGAACTCGCGCCGTCGGGTGCGACGACATAATACTTATAAACGGCGTCGGGATATTTCTGCGAAGAAGCGACAAACTTGGAAAGATCTACCGTATCGCCTACGCTGTAAAGTTCCTCAGCGGCGAAATCGGAAGAAATTTCGATGTCGTCCGCATAAGAACCGAGATACATACCCGAGAAATAGACGTACATTCTCGTGGGATCGTTCCATACCGAAGACCACGCCGAATTGTTATTGAGGGAACTGAAATTGACGGTGACTTCGCTCACATTTCCCGTAATATAGGAGAGCGGAATGATGACTTCCGTCCATTCGCCCGTCGTAAGCGTCACGGGATTAGCGGTTTCCGCGATGCGTTTGCCGTTGACGGCGATATTGTAGCAAAGCGGACGATTTGCATTCCAGCTATAAGACTTGATATAGAATTTGATAAACCCGTAATCGGAAAGCTTCGCGGAAGAAGGCACGCTGAGGCGAACGGTGTAAGGCATCAGCCATTCCACGGGCGCGTCCTCGAAAGTGATCTTCGTAGCTCCGGCTTCGCCGCCGTATTTTTCCGCGGTCGTAAAGGTGATTCCGTTTTTAGTCGTGATGGGAACGTACCCTTCCGCCGTGGGGATATTATATTCCAAAGAAATTTGTTCTCTGCCGCTGACGGTGTCGAAATAGAAAAGCTCGTTCGGCTTTTCGGTGAGCAGCGTGACGGCTTTGATATAGCGGAAGGCGTCAACTTCTCCCTTTTCGTCCTCGGAAAGCGTCGCATAATAGGCTTTGAGCTTGGACGCTTTTTCTGCCATCGCCCCGATATCGGGAGCGGAAAGGATTTCCTCGATTAGAGCATTGACGTTCTCTGCGGTAGCCTTGACGACGATCTCGTAAACGGCGCTGCCCGCATAGCACTTTTCGACGGGCGCCGCCTGCACTTTGTAGACGCCGAAATCCGAAAATGTGAACTTCCCGTCCTTCGGCTGTATCTTCGCACCGTCGGGCGCATAATACGTATAAGAAAATTCCGCATCCGTCACCGAGGCGGAAGCCGCCGCGATATTCGCGACCGTCAGTTCGTCCCCGAGATTGGCTTTGTTTTCAAGTCCGTTGTCCGTAAAGGCAATATCGTCGATCGTCTTGGTGACATAGATCGAGGAAACGTAAAATTTAAAATCGGCGCAGAGCTTATCGGACGTATAGAGCGGATCGTTGCCGATATAAAGGAAAGACTTTCCTCCTCCCGCGATCGCGTCGTAATTTTCGATGAATGTGTCGAGCGGCAGTTTTACCGTCGCCCATTCTCCGGACTTCGCCGCGTAGGATTGCTGCTGCGCCGACCACTTTTGATAGATAGTACGCGTGTTTTCGTAATCGATATAATAATCGACCGCGATAAACGTAAATCCCTCCTCTTTCAGCGCCTGCGCCTCGGCTTTGGTAATACGGGGGACGAGATTGATCCCCGGATATTTGACGGCGTTGCCCTTTTCGTCCGCGCTTCTGAACCACGCCGCCTTTCTTCCCGCGATCTCGCCGTATCCCTTTTCCGTAAACGATTCGTCGCTGTCGTTCCACGCGTTTACGCAGTCGACGGCAAGCTCGTCCGAAAAGTCTTCTATTTCTCCCCTGTTCGCCGCGGCGCGGACGACAAAGTTAAGGAATGCGGAAGCCTTGTTGCCGCTGCTGTCCTCCGCGGAAACTTCTAGCGTATACTTTCCCGTTTCCGTGAGTTTAAAGGCCTCGGTCACATTTTCCTTCTTGACCGTATCGCCCTGTTTAAGAATAAGTTTGTACGTCGGCTCCGTATCGAGATTGTCCGTCACCGTAATTTCAGGCAGCGCAATGTCCTCTCCGATAAAGTACCAAGCCTTCATTCCTTCCGCGCGGACGGTGGGCCGGACGTCGTCTACCACTTTCAACGTCATGGTTTTGGAAATCGTTTTGCCGCCGACTTCGACGGAGTAGACGACGATATAGTCGGCGGTCTTTTCAACGTCAAATTTGCCTGCCACTACGGTGACCGCTTCGCCGCCGTTCGTCACGGAATAGGTGACGCTGTATACGTTGCCCTCCGTATCGGTGACGACGAAGACGGGCAGAGTATAGGATTGACCGTAAGAAACGCTGCCCGTTTCGGGTACGTCAAAGCCGATAAGTCCGTCCTCGCCGACGGAAGAGGAAGACTCGCCCGCAGAAATCCCCGAATCGCTCGTCTTTCCCTCGTCCTTGCCGCAGGCAGAAAGCGCAGCCAGCGACAGCGCCGTTACCGCCAGAAACACCAAAAATTTTTTCATATATTTGCTCCTTATCTTATTTGCTCGGATAATCAATCGATGCCGAACTTTTCCCCTCTTTTAAATCCAAACGATATGCGTGCCCCCGCAGTCCAGCCAAATGTGGTAATTTTTCGAAGCGTCGCCCGGGAAACGAATGAAGAATACCTCGGGATAGCGCTGATCGTTGTTGACGATCAGATACGCCTTCTTCCCCGCTCTTTCAAATTCGGAAAGAATGCCGTTTTGACCGTGATCGCTGTAAACAAACACTTCCCCGTCCCCTTCCTTTAAAAGCGGAGTGCCGCCGTAAGCCTTGCCCGTGTGCCACACCCGTTTCATCGCGTAGCCGTCGAGCGGCTTTGACACCTTATCCAAAAAGACGCGGGTCTGCCTTTCCAGACAGCCGAAAAGCGGCGTGCGGTTTCCGTAAATGTCCACGGGATACTCGTAGTAGTCGTCCGCCTGCCTGTGCTGATTGAGAAAAAACCACTGTATTCCTTTGGCTCCGTGAGCAAAACTCACGCTCAACTGCCAGCGGATGTCAGCTTCGGAGGGCGTGCGGTACATCCAGTGCCCGACGGAAAGCAGCGAAGTCCAATACGCAAGCCCCGTTCGATCCGCTACGCCTTTAAAAAAGTTGAGATCTGCGAAAAACTTATCGACGCCCGTTTCCAAAAATCCCTCTTCATAATCGCGCGCGTGCATACACGAATATCTGTCGTTTGAAATAAGCGAGAGGCGTTCTTTTGCAAATACGGCGAGTTCTTCCCCGTAATTTTCCCGATTGCCGTATTCGGCGCTCCGCGCGTCGCACCAGCTGAAATTGACGAATCCGACTTTGTCCGTAAGCCGCTTGAAAACGTCCAGGGCTTCTCCTACAAAGGGAAGGCTCGCTTTATCGGGTTCGTCCGAAAGAATGTAGCCGACGACGTTTTCGTATTTTCCGAAATCGGACAGCGCGGAAGCCACGTCTTTTTCATAGGCCTCTTTGCCCTTATTTTTATAATTTTTCCAAAATACCCGCTTATCGTAAATCAACATCCCCATACCCGCGCGCTTTGCCGCCGCGACCAGCTTGCGGGTGGCTTTCACCTGTGCGGGACTTCCGTCGCAGACGAAGGAACAGCCGATCGTGACGTTCAGCCGCTTCCACTCTCCGACGAGCTTTTTTGCGGCGAAGGCGTATTTATCCGCGTCTATATAGTTCCAAAGAGAAATGTCGAATCCCATTTGTCCTCCTCAGTCGCAGATTTCGAACGAATCGAAATAGATCACCCGATCTTCCGTCAAGCTGTTGATTTCCCAGCTGATATAAATCTCGCCCGCGTTGCCCGTCGTCATGGCGCTCGCGTTGCCGGATAAATCGCTCATTTTTATCCGGACGTTGTGCCATTCGCCCGCATTGACGTAAATATCCGTTTTTTTGTAATATTTGACTCCCCCGTAGTCGAAAAATTCGATAAACAGCCGCTGCCTCGAACTGCCGTCATTGTATATCCAGAAAGAGAAATATTGTTCTCCGTCGTACTCATCCAGTCCCACCGAATGTACGAATTCCTTATTCAGACTGAATCCCGTATAAGTATACGTGGTGAACGAACCGTCGTTTTTCGGCATCGACACTTTCAGAGATTTTCCGCTTTTGACGTAATTCAAATCGGTGTTGATCTCCAAAGTCGGCGCGAAGTCGGGATATTTGATATTGGGGATCACGACGTATTCCTGATATAATTTGTCGAAGGAACAGACCTCGTTTTTGTCCACCGAAGTATCCAAAGGCACAAATTCCCCCTCGGAAAGATAAATGCGTATATCGTCGAAATACAGCGTCGGCGCGTTTCCTTCCGCGGGCGGATCGAAAATATAGAGAAGCCCCTTGCAGTCGCTTATATCGTAAGAGATATCGAGGATCTGAGGATCGACGTTGTATACGACGGTATTCCACCCTTTTTGAAGGGTATAAGTCTGCGTATTCGTCTGATAGCCGTCGAAAAACTGCATCTGCATTTTCATGCTCACCGCATCGTCCGAAGCGTTATAGATCTGCGTACTCACCATTTTAAAACGGGAAACGTCGCGGTAATCCTTCCCGCTCTTTTCGATGCGGAGCGGTTGTTTGAGAATGGGCGAGTACCGTCCTTCCGACGAACAGCCCTCGGGCATCGCTTTTAACGAGCATTCCCCCGATTTGACGTACTCCTTATCGGTATTGAGAGAAACTTTCCCGAAGTAATTGAGCAGGAGCAAAGGCTCGACGCCCGTGCCGTAATCCTCGAAATCGTTGAGCACGCGATAGGCTTTGTTTTCTTCGCCCGCATCGGCGCTGCTCTGACTGCCTTCCGAAGTTTTCCCCGTTTCCCCGCATCCCGCGGCGGCGAATATTGTCGCCGTCGCCAGGAGAACTGACCATAATTTTTTCATTCCGCGCCTCCGCCGTTATTGAAGAATAACGGACTTCACCGTGATATTTCTCGCTTTGCCGTCGCCGAGTTCTCCGAAGCGGACGATGACCGAAGAGAGTGTCCCCAGCGAGTTCCAATTGAGAGAAGAGGTATTGATGTCCAAAGTATTCGTGCCTTCTTTCAAATTGCCCGTATAAATAGGCACCGCCATTCCGTCCGCTCCCGTAAACAGCACTTCCACGGCGCACGCCGCGTCGCTTTCGAGCGTCAGTTTGAGCGTACTGATTTTACTCGTCACCAGAGCGAGCAGATCGCTTTGGAAATTAAAGGAATGCCGCTTGCCTTCCGAGGCGGGGAAGAGGAAATGCGCCCCGTCCTCCGTCACCGTGAGGGTTCCGTTGTTCGCTTTCAAAAGTCCCGTCAAAGCCGTTCCGGCGTATTCCGTGCTCTTTGTCCCGAGCGGAAGACCCGCCGTATATCCGCCCGCGCCGACGACAAATTCGCCCGCGGTGTCGGTCAGAGGCATCCGTATTACGTAGAGCGTGCCGCCGCCTAAAACGCTTTGAGAAATCTTAGTGCCGCTGAACGAAATCTCCTTGCCCTGCGGAGCGTATACTTTGAAATCCGCATAATCTTTTTGTATGTCCGCGCCCGCGATCACAACGCCCTCTTTATCCGCCAGAGTCAAAAGTCCGAGCAATCTCTCCCGCATTTCCTCGTAGGAGGATTCGCTGGCGTTGACTTTGGTGCCGTAAAAAAGCTTGTCGTAAAGGAGATTCATCACGCCGTCGAAATCCGCGTCTATGCCCTGCGCCTCCCTATCGTCGTAAAAGGATTCCAAAGCGTAAAGCATATCGTATTCTTCCAAACCGTCCGCGATCTGCTGCAAGCGGATGCTTCCCACGGGGCCGTAAATGCCGTAGGGCGCTCCGGGATACACGAGAAATCCGTCGCCGTTGGTGCTGGGGAAGCGCATCGCCGTAGAATAACAGTCCTGCAAAGCGTTGTAGACGATCTTGTTGTTTTCCGATACCCGTTCGAGATAGAACGTCGCCGACCAGTATAAGTTGCCCACCACGTCGTTTGCATACTGCATCCAGCTGTATACGATGGGGCTGTAACCGTTGTCGTCGATGTGATAGCTGGCGTAGGGATGCTTGGGAATGCCCGCGCTGTACCACCACTTTTCCGCGTTCTGCGAAATCGTGTAATCGCTGTTTTCGTCTTCGATGACGTAAGTGTTCTTATATTTATCCTTGGAGGCGGGCGTGTTGTATTTATCCAAAAGCGGACAGAAGGTGACCTGATCGGCAAATTTGTCGCTGTACGTCGTCACCATCAGCTGGGATAAATTCAGCATAGAGTTTATCAGTTTCGACTTCATTTCCGCCGGGCAATCGAGGGAAGACTCCCATTTTTGCGCGATCTTGAAATGCAGTTTATAAATCTTCTTATAAAAGGCGTTCGCCTTTTCAATGTCGCCCGCCGCCGTAATTTCGTCGAACATGGCGAAGTAAGTGGCTGCTTTTTCGAGGTAGTCTATATCGTCCTCCGCGGAAGCCTCGGCAATCGCGTCGAACTGACGCTCGTACAGATCGTAGTCGATCCCCGTACCGGAAAAATCGTCGTCCCACTTGCTGACGTAAGGCAGAATGTAATTGCTGCATTTTCCGTTTACGGCATATTTTCGAAGCTGAGCGACGAACCCTTCTATATCCTCCATGGCGGAGGGCATATAGCGGGCGGAAATGCGGTGTTGCAAAAGGTATTCGTAATATGCGGCGTACATCTCGTAACTCGCGTCCTTTTCCGCGGAAACGATGCCGCCTTCATTCCAATAGCGATGTATCCCGAACGAGCTTTTCGAATGCACCTCGTCCGACAGCGTATAATCGTAGACTTTGAGGCTGACGGGAAACGAAAATTCTTTTCCGTCTGCCGTCAGGGTGAAACTTCCGGCGTAAGTGCCGGCCGCCTGCTCTTTCGGAATATAACATTCGAAATAGAGTCCTTGATTTTCTCCCGCCTTTACGGTGTTTTCCCCGTATTCTTCCGCCTTTTCGAAGGGGAGCAGGGCATCGGGATACCACCCGGAAGTAAAGGAGTTCGTGGTGGTCTTCTTTACTTCGATATATTTTTGGTTGTATACTTTGAAATTGTCTTTCGAAAACGTGCCCGCCGTTCCCGTGAGATCTTCGAGCGTAACGGTATACTTTTTAATATCCTTTTCGGGAGTGAGAATGATCTGCGCGTTTTCGTACTCGTTTCTCACCGCGGAAAGCGCAATGCCCGCTCCTTTGCGCGCAGCGTCGGCATAGGTGACATCGCGGTGCACTTTTACGGTATCTTCCGCCGACCAGAGCGCTATCTTCCCCCTGTAAGCGTTTTCGCCGCTCGAATTGTCCGTTCCCGTTTCTCCGCAGCCCGCGGCGGTAAACATAGACAAAATCAGCGCCAAAATAATGAGTTTCTTATTCATGGTTGCCCCTTTCGTCCTCGCTTTTATTTATTTCCTGCCCATATTCGTGAGTACGCTGTCCCAGCGGTTGTCGTCCCACCATTCTATCTCTTCGTCATAGATCTTTCGCGCGGTCTTTCTGTCCTTTTCGCTCTTGGCGGTGAACAGACTTTCTATATTCGTCCTCGCGCCCGTGAATCTTGCGATGCCGCCGTAATAGACGCCTGCCCAGGTGTTTTCGTTGAGCATATACACGGACTCCGCCTGCAAAGCCAGGCGCGTCTTTTGAATTTCGGGAAGGGACGCGTACAGAGCGGGATTTTTGCTCTCTATATCGTAATCGAACGGCATGGACGCGCCGTTTGTCGATTTGATAAAGACCTCGTTTGCCTTATCCGTCGCGAGGAACAACAAGAAATCCTTGGCGGCCTCTTTCGCGGTCGAATAGGCGGGAATCATAGCGGTGTGATTTCCCACGGGCAAAATCAGTCTGCGCGCCGCTTTGATCGCGGCAAAGTCGTTTTCGCTTACGCCCGGGTAAGACGTTTGCTCGTTATCGACTGCGGCGACCACATCGGAGAGCGTTTTATCGGACATCGTCTTGTCCTCCAACGTTTCGACGATGGAGCTGATGACGGGCGTCTTCATAAAAGTGAAAACATCGGTGATGTTGTCCTGCTCAGCGGTTTTCGTCATCTCCGTTTCGAACCAATCCCCGTTCGGCATCATCGCCCCCTGCCGGAGCAGGAATTTGGCCTGCGCCTGTGTGAAGGAAAGCGTATTGACGTCGTCGTGAATGAAATCGGTGGGATAGGTGATCAGATCCTCGATGACTTCCAAAGAGCGAAGCCTGCCCGTTTGTTTAAAGATGTCCTTGGAATAGGACTTTACGCCGTCCTCCTCGACGATGCCCTGATAGAAATTGCAGTAGTCGTCTATCCCTTCGTACTGCGCCCACCAGATCAGGAACATCATGCACGTCCAGTAGTTTTCCTTAGAGGTAAAAATGAAAGGCGTCTGTCCGGCGTCCACGAGCTTTTCGCAAAGTTCGTAAAGTTCGTTTGTGGTATTGGGCTCGGTCAGATTGAGCTCGGTGAACAGCGTTTTGTTGTAGAGCATCCCCTGCATTCCCGCCACCCAGGGAACGGAGTAATACGTTTCCTCTCCTTTGAGCGTGGTATACGTGTTCATTTTGAGAAAGTTCGCGTCCATTTTTTCCGCAAAGGTACGCTCTTCGCCGGGCACTTTCGCCATATAGACCGAAGTCAGATTTTCAAAATACGGATTCCCGTTGCCGTAGGTGCTTTCGAATTTATCCGTACCCGAAGTGACGGCAAAAAACAAATCTATCGTATTCGTTTCGCCCTGCATGATTCTGTCGATGGCATACGAACGATTGGAATTATGCTTGACGGCGGGAATATTCAGATTGGGATATTTTTCTTTTACCCAATCGGCTTCCTGAAACGCCGCGATCATGTCGTTCAGCCATTCGTAGCCGTACCCGAATTCTGCCGCATAAATTTCCAGCGTGTTCTCGCTGTTGTCCGTCTTTTGTTTGCAGCCCACCGCGGAAAGGACGGTCGAGGCGGCCAGCACGCAAGCCAACGATACCCCTAAAAAATGTCTTTTCATAAAATTTTCTCCTCCAATCGATTTGCCCTCTTTATGCCTTGATCCCGCCTACGTTCATGTTGCTCATCATGATGTCCGAGCAGAAGGTGAATAAGACGAGTACGGGAATCAGCGTTATTAAAAGCCCCGCGAAATAAACGGGATAGTTGACCTCTCTGATGGCGTTTGCCTGAAAGGTATAAAGCCCGCTCGCCAGCGTGGGGTAGCTGGGAATATATAAGATCATCGTCATATAGTCGTTCCAATGGCTGATCGCGGATACGACGAACAGAGTGATGATGGGTCCCAACGCCAGAGGAAGCATGATTTTGAAGAAGACGGTGAAATGTCCCCCGCCGTCCACGAAGCTCGCTTCCGCATACGTCCAGGATACGTTTTTGAAAAATCCGTACATGACGAGAAAATTAAATCCCCAGCTGCTCAGATTCGTCACGACCACATACATGGGCGTATCGTAAAGCCCTAATTCCCCGATGAGTTTATAATACGCGCCCATCGACCCGACGATGGGGATCGTCATACAGAAAATGGCGACCGAATAAATATATTTCCGCGCTTTGAATTCGTATTTGGACAGGCAGTACCCCGTCACGCAGGACATGAATACGCCCAGGAACGAGGCGAGGAAGGTATACCATACGCTGTTGAAGATCATATCGAAAAATGTCGTTCCGTCGTCCAATTCCAGCAACTCGAACGCGTCGATGTAATTGGAGAACAGCGGCTTCTTCGGCAGAGCAAAGGGATTTCCGCCCGAATATTCCAAAGAGCCTTTGAGAGAATTGATAAACGTCCATACGAACGGATAGATCAGCGAGAGCGCGTATAGCGTGAAAATAAGAAATACGACGGCAAAGACGAGCTTTTCGCCTCGCGTCCTTTTCGTGAGAACGGGGCTGGTGTTTTCCTTCTGTTTTCTTTTTGCCATAGTGCCCTCCTCTCAATAATCCACTGCGGGAACTCTGTCGATCAGCCACCTGACCAGCAGGATGAACGGCACTCCGAGGCAGGTGAAAAATAAGCCCGCCGCCGACACCATATTGTAGGAATTGTAGGTGTATACCATGTCGAAAATCCAATATCCGATGGTCGTCGTCCGATACTTGCCCTGCGTAAACAACAGAATGGGACCGGAGGCGGAAAATACGCTCGTGCAGTTGAGAATCAAAAGAGTGGAAATGGTGGGCCAGATGAGTGGCAAAATGATGTTGACGATCTCCCTTCCCAAACCGCATCCGTCCAATTTCGCCGATTCGATCAAGGAGATGGGAATGCGGCTCATCGCCCCCGTAAACAGGAGCATATTCGAACCGAAGCCCGTCCACACGCAATAAAATAAAATCGTATTGGTGGCATAGTCTGAATTGGCAAGCAACTCGGGAACGTCAGACATCCCTATCAGACGGCAAACCGCGCCGAAGGGACCCGTGGGCGCGATAAAATTTTCAAAGACGGTCGTAAGCGCGACGCTGCTGATGATCCCCGGAAGATAGAAAATGATGCGGAACGCCTTTGTTCCCCGGATCTGACGGTACATAAAATAACTAATGATCAGCGCCAGCACCATGATGACGCAGACATTGTTGAAAAAGTATTTCAGCGTATTGACTAACCCGATGGAAATCGACGAATCCGCCGACCCGAGATCGTGAAAAAGCACTTTAAAGTTATTGAGGCTCCATTCCCCTATTTTCGTCTTGAACGCAAGCAAAATCGAATTGAGATTGACGTAAAGCCAAAATACCAGCCAATGCGCGACGGGAACCGCCAGCATCGCCACCAAAAACAGCGTTTGTCCCCTTTTCAGAAGTTTTCCGGGCCTTTTCTTGCCTTCCCTGCGTTCCGCCGCATTCGGATTCGCCGTCGTTTCCGTTTTTACCTCGATTTTTTCCATCCTTCCTTCTCCTTGATTATTATTGTACTCCCGTACTTTGAATTTGTAAATACAATTATGCGACCAAAACTATCACTTTTACGACTTTTTATGCCTTATAATTAATTATAAATTCCGATATATTACAATTTTTTTGCAATTTGCCCTTGACTGTATCCCGGCGGTGTGATATAATACGCCTATGAAAAGCTTTTTAACGAAAGACGTCTATAATTTCATCGTCACCGGCGTCAATAAAGATTTATCCGTTTTGGAAGCCTCCTATCGACGCAAGCACCCCGACGTGAGCAAGCGTCCGATGAGCAAGAATTATTATGCCCTGCATCTGATTTTGAAGGGCAGCGGAAAACTCGTCACGCCAAACGGCTCCTTCGAGCTGAAAAAGAACGATATTTTCGTGCGCTTTCCCAATGAAATCATTTCTTATTTCGATTACGATTCCGACCCCTTTAATTATATTTTTATCACCTTTCACGGTTCGGTCGTCAAAAATTATTTTTTGAGAATCGGGATTACCCCCGAAAAAAGGATCGTGACTACTACGCCCGAATTGACGGCGCTCTTTAAAAATATGATTACTTCCTGCCGGGACTATTCCACGATAAGCGACATCATCTCCACGGGGACTTTGCAGCTTATTTTTGCGGAGCTGGCTAAAAATCACGTTCCGACGACCAAAGCGGACTATCGCCCAAAAAACAATTACGTCAATAACGCCATCGAATTTATGGACGCCAATCTTTCCAATCCCGATTTAGACGCGGATTACGTAGCGCAGTTTCTCAATCTCAACACCGATTACTTTCTGCGCATTTTCAAAGACGTCACGGGAATCCCCTTTTCCAAATTCATGGCGGCGAAAAAGATGAATCTTGCGGCGTCCCTTCTTCTGGAAGGCAATACGTCCATTTCCAAGATCTCGGAATTATGCGGTTACAGCAGTCCCTCCTATTTCACCAAGGTATTCCGACGCAATTTCAATCAGAGTCCCCGCAATTTTATGACGCACGGCACGCCTCCCGCCAAAGCCGAATGAACTGCCGTAAAAAAGTCGTTTCTGCCCTTTTAGTGTTTTTCAAAACAAAGAGCGTTATTTTCGGGAAATAGATGAAAAATAAATGTCGATACGCGCTTTTCGGCGCGTATTTTCCCGTGGAATTTATATAGTCAGGAATAAATTTCCGCAACATAGAAAAAATTGCGTGGCGGCATCTTTTCCGAAATTCATGATTTCAAGAGTTTTCCTGTTTTCCATTTGACGTTTGCGCCGTCCTTCTTGATGGAAGAAAACTTTGTCCTTTCAGCGTTTTATATCTTCCATTGCCTTCTTTTCTCTACGAACGAAAAATTTTTCCAAGCTTTTTATACTTTTCGTTCGCTCCATTTGCGTTTTCACACTGCCTCCCTCCAAAACGCGCAGACGGGAGAGCCTTTTGTCGCGATGCTTACGGTAAACACAAAAAGCCGACTGAAAAATCCCTTTCGGGTGAAAGGGATTCGGGTGGACTGGGATATATTCTCTTATCTCAGCTATCATCCCTCTTGCGTTTATCTTCTTCGGCTCACCGATTCCCGATGGGTCGGGCATAGCCCGTCATGGGATAAAAATCGGGCGTTTCCGCTTCTTAGGCGGACGGCGTTCCCCTGATTAGTATGGGAGGAATCATCGAGCCCGTTTTTTCGGACGGATTGACGAAACGGGTCGGACGCGCTCCGAGGCGTCATGACGGCGGCGATTCTCGTTTTTTCGCACCGCCTGTCCGTAAGTGCCTATAAAACCGTATCCGACATTTTTTCTGCCGAACGCACAGACTTTTTCAATCGAATGAAAAATAGAAGCGCACCTCTTGCGCATCCTGCGATGTACAAAAAATAATTTTTTGTTTTTACTTCAAAAAATATCGCCATCGGGAAATTGTTAACTGTAAGTTTTTTGCTCTTTTGCGAAAAGAACGCAAAATAAAGAAACGAAAGGAAGCCTCTGTCCGTTATTTTTATCGTCGTCTTTTTATCTTAAAATCAAACAAAAAAACAGATCGGCTTTGATGTCGGTCTGTTTTTTGTCGCTCTTGTTATACGCGTCGGACGAATTTTTAAACCTTCCGCGAAAACAGTCCGCTTCGCGGAGCTAAAATATTCCCGGAACAAATCTTACAATCACGAATCCGCCCACAAACGAAGCCAAATTAGCAAGCAACGAATAGAGAACGATCTTTGAAAAAGCAATCCTTTGAGCGGCGACCCGTTTGAACAGAAGGGCGTAAGCGATGGTTTCTATGACGAATACGAGAAATTCCAAGAAAAAATATCCCAAAAGAAACGCCAAGAAGCCTTGATGATAATTGATAACATTCAGAATAACGTTCAGCGTCACCTGCGTTACGACGTTTACGCCTAAAATCGTAAGGAGCAGCTTTCGTCCGCGGAAGCCAAACAAGAGCGCGATCCCTATCTCCAACAATACGGTGATAAGAATGCGGCAAACCAGAGAAAACAACTCCCACGTATAGTCGTAGTTCTTTTGCGCCGTGAGAAGAATTTGTCCGCCTTCCATGTCTTCCATAGTTACGTTAAAATAACTGTCAAAAGCATACCTCTCGTAAATTCCGCTCGATACAAACATATCGCTTTCGGGATAATAGAGCAATATTTTAAAAGAATCGGGCGGGTAATAGGTCCAGTTCAACTGTTTCGTTTCGCTGCAATGCCAAGCGGTCTGCAAAAAATAGTAGCCGTCGCCGTCCTCATAATTTACAAAAGCTTCCCAGATTTCCCGATCCAAACCGTTCAGATAGACGGAATCCTCCTCCCCGTCCCAAGCGGAAGCGGGGCCGGTGGAACGATACTTTGACAGAAGCGTGCCGTAACAATCCTGCTCCCCCATATTTTCAAAGACGATTCGCACGGAAGGCTTTGGTCCCGTATCTGCGCTCGCGTTTATCGGGGACAGAGAAACGGAACATATTGCAAAGACGGCGATAAGACAACACAGCCATCCCAAAAATTTCTTCGTCATTTTTTTCTCCTGCCTTCGGGTAGAGTTTATGTTTTGCCTATAAGCGTCCGCGCGTTCAATTTATTTTTTCTTCTCCGCCGAACGCTTATCGTTTATCTCTTTCATGTGCTTTTCTTCAATCAACGCAACGCCGTGTTCCTTTGCCCATTTGACGCAGCCTTTCAAGGCGGTGTTGAGAAAAATTCTCGGCACCTTTACCATCTGCATACACGCTTCTTTCGTGAATTTTACTTCGGGATCGAGGCGATTCGCCGCATACATGACCGATTCCACGTCCACGGGCTTTGCCTGCACCGTTTCGGCATAGGGCTTTTTTTTCGTGGCGATCCAGAAATTTTTGGAATCGCGGTAGCCGTAATCGACGGGAACGGGAGGAAAATCGTTTGCTTTTACGCCGTCTACGATCGCCTGACGGTATTTTTCCCGCATGAGAATCTTATCGATACGCAGGATGAAATGCGCGCCGAATTCGGAAGTGATGCCGTTGCAGGTGTGATAAGGCGGGAGATAACTGTCCTGTACTTTGTCCGCCTGCGCGCCGTCGATCTCGCGCATCCACGTACATTCGAATACCTGGAACGCTTCCTCGATCACTTTCGGAAACGCCTCGTCCGGATGTTCCGCCTGCCGCAGTCCGTCGCGCATGGAAAGGGAAAAATCCTTCATTTTTTCCTTAGCGGTATCGCCCGGAAACCCAAGGCGCACACACTCTTTCAGAATCTTTTTATCCGCGGGCAGAAAATTGAGCGACGCCTTTCCCGTTCTCAATATATTTTTGCAGGTATTGGAACTATTCCGACAATTCAACATCATCGCATAATATTCCTTTCCCGCCACATAGAAGGGAAAACAAAGCGAATAAGCGCCGAAACTTGTCGCCCCGTCTTCCGTAAGAGTTCCGATGAGCAGCGTCGGCATCGGAAAATACGATGAAGTCTGATAAAAATTATCCACGATCCTGAGTTCCTGCATATCCGTTTTTTGCATGGCAAATTCCTCCGATTCTTTTTTCTCTTCCATTATATCACAAATTTTTAGGAAGTGTTATCGTTTATTAAAAATTCCCGATTTTTTTTATTTTCCCCGACCTCCGGACTTGTTTGCCGCCTTTTTAATAAACTTCAATCCATTTTTTTCCGTTTGCGCTCTTTACGGTCGCTTTTATACGATTCCCTGACGAAGCGATATTCTCTTGCCATTTCCTTTCGCCTTTTGAAAAGAGCGCGAAAAATCCGTTTACACCAATACAGCGGCAACAAAAAGGGCTGTTTTTGCAATTTCGGAAAGCTCATCTTCATATCGGGAAACGGCGGAAACAAACGACGCCATAAATAGCGGCGTCCGTCCTTTTCCAAATTCTGTTTCCAGACATTCTCCCGCCTTCCGTACACGCCGTCTGCGAGGATTTTGACCGTCGTTTTGTCTATTTCTATCTCGCTGTTTCCGAACCATTCCTCCGATTTTTCAAAAAGCAATGCTTCGAATCTTTCCAATGACTCGCCCGACCGCGCCTCTTTCGAATCCGCGGCCGCTTTTTTCATCTCTTTTTCTATGTATGTCCGATCCAGACCGTTCCCGTATTTTTTCACAAAGAGCTGAAAATCCAGAACCGTCCTCACGCCGCTGCCCGCGCCGTAAAAGTGTTTATATGCGTGCATGAGCAGATAGAGATATTCGTCCTCTTTGGAAAACCGGAAGAGAAAAGGAGTTTCGCTCTCTTTGGCTTTGTCCCAAGCGCCCAGGCAGTAATTTGAAAAGGGCGAGGCTTTGGGCAAAAGATTTGAATGCATTTCGACGCACAAAAAAGGAGAACGGAAAAAGATCTGATGATTGCTTCCCGCGCTTTCTGCCCGGAAAGTATACCCCAGCGACTCCATACCCGCTTTGATGTCGGGAAAGCGCTCCTTTTCGTACAAAATATCCAGATCGCCCATCGTCCGCAGCTCCGTCCTCGGATATAACTCTTTGAAACGAAGTCCTTTCAAGGGCAGAAGCTTGATTTTTTTCTGCGAAAAATAATTTTTTATTTCTTCCCAAGCAAAGCGCTGCTGAATGTCGGCGCAAACGGATAAACGATAAGAGCGTTTCCATTTTTCGAAAAGTTCTCCCGCGGGGCGTTCTTCACAAGAGAGCAGAGCGCGATAGGTCGCGGCGGAAAGGGAATGTTTTTCCGAAAGAATAAAGACGTTTTGCCAATTTACGTTTTCGGGCTTTTCCGGAACTCCCGAATTTTGCGCTTCGCCGAAAATTCCGTAACGCACTAAAAGTAAAAAGTATTTTGCCGTATCCGCCCACTCGACTGTTTTCATTCGCCGCCTTTCTCCGCGCTCACTTTTTTCGCCCCTTCCGTATTCTTCCCGCTCCGTATCGATTCCCTATCCTCTTTTTCAACGCTCGCCCGTTTTCTTCGCCCGCTCTATTTTTTGCGACTTGATTTTTCCCTCTCCGATCCGCCAAATAAAATCGGCGATTTTCAAAGCCGCGGGGCGGTGCGTGACGATAAGGCAGGTTTTATTTCGGAGCGCTTTTAGATTTTCCAGCACCCGCTTTTCCGTTTCTTCATCCAAAGCGGAGGTGGCCTCGTCGAGCAGCAGCACGGGACGGCGGGAAAGGAGCGCGCGGGCAATGGCAAGCCGTTGAAGCTGTCCCTCGGACAGCCCGTTTCCGTCCTCCCGCAGAGAGGTGTTCAATCCCTGCGGCAGATCGTAAACGAATTCCGCGGCGGCGGTCGTTAAGGCTTCTCGGAGTTCCTCCGCGCCGGCGCCTTCCGGGGGCGCGAACAGGGTAAGAATTTCCGCAACGGAGCCCGAAAATAAAAAATTTTTCTGCGACACATAGGCAAACAGCGCCCGATCGCCGCTCGTCAGCGAGCGGGCGGAGCGAATGCCCTCGCAGCTTTCCGATTCGAGAAAAAAACCTCCGCTTTCGGTCGGATAAATATTTAAAAGCAGTTTTAAAAGCGTCGTTTTCCCCGCGCCCGACTTTCCCGTAATGCAGACGATGTTTCCCCTTGCAAACTCCGCGCACGCGCCTTCGAATATTTTTTCTTCCCCGTATCCGAAAACGAGATCCTGCGCGGCAATACGAGAGAACGAGTCTGAACTTTCGGTTTTATCCGAAATCCCGCAAGATTCTCCCGGAAAATCGTCTATTTCCGCCAACCGTTCCCCGCTCGCTTCCCGTGCGTAATAGAGAGGCAAAAGCGACGAAAGCGCCGTTAAAGGCTGTTGAAGTTGTCCCAATAAGAGAACGACGGACAACGTCGTTCCGTAATCCGTGCGCCCGCGAACAATACCCACACAGCACCAGACGACGGCAAAGAGCAATCCGATGCCGCTCAAAAAGGAAAAACCTCCGTTTAAACAGGCGCGGAAGCGGGCTTTCTTCATTCTTTTGTCGCAATACTCTCCCAGCAACAGCCTCGATTTCTCCGCCGTTTTTTGCTCCGCGCCGTAGGCTTTCAATGTCACGACGGAGCCGAGGCTTTCCTGCATAAAAACGCGGCTTTTGCCTTCCGCTTCCGATACCTCTCTTTGGTAGGCCTTCGCCTTTTTTCTCAAAAGGATGCCGAGGGAGATGAGCGCCGCCGCTCCTATTGCATACAGTGTCGTAAACAGCGGATCGAGCGCGAAGAGCGCGCAAAAGGCGCCCGCGCCGCGCACCAGCCCGCCCGACAAGGCGGGCATAAGTTTTGTCGTATCCGCAGCGACTTCCGCAGCGTCGAACGTAAGGCGGGACAACATATCGCCGCTGTGATATCGTTCCGTCTGCGCATAATCGGCGTACAGAAGAGCGCCAAACAATTTTTGTTTCATCCCCGCGTACATTTTTGCCCGGCATTTTTCCGTTTGATAAGCATTCAGCATCTGCGCCAAAATACGCAGCAGCAAAAGGGCGAAAAGGACGGCGGCAAAGAACAGCAGTTGCTTCCCGTTCTTTTCCGCCGCGGCGTCGATGAGATAGCGGACGAGGTAGGCAAACGCGACGCTCGCCAATGCGATGCAGACGGCGAGTACGGAAAGAACGGCGATCAAAGAGCGATAAGGCGACAGTTCCCTACGGAGCCACGCTTTTCCCTTCTCGTTTTTCTCTCTTTTCGCCTTTGACATAATCCGATTCTCTTTTGTATCCTATTTTTTCTTTATCGTCTTTCTTTTCCGAAGCGAAAACAGCGTTTTACTTTCCTCTTGACGCGATACAGAAAACGGCGCAGGGGATAATTTTTGACGCGTCGCCGCGCATAGCGCGTCCAGCGCGCGTCCGAACACGCGCAGTAGACGTCTTTGCGGAAAAAACCCGCCAAAACGCCCAAGATCTGTCCTTCCTCAACCAATTCTTCCGCATAGCAGTTGTCGCCGCGCAGCACATAACAGCCGTTTGCGATTGCGATTACGCGATGCAGCAAATATTTTCCGTCACGCTTATAAAGCGCCACGTCGAGAGGTTTCAGACGGCTTTTTGCGGGCAGGATCACGACGAGATCCCGTCCCGATTTAAGCATCGGCAGCATACTGACGCCCGCCGTCGCCCCCACGTACTTTCCCTCCCGTATGAGAATCTCCTCGATTTTCACTTTATCTCTCCGCTTCCTTAAAACGAATCCGAAAAGATGTTCACTCGGCAAACCCGTGTTCGAAAAGGATTTTTATAAACCGTTTCACATCGCGGCGGGCGACGTCCTCCGCTACTTCGTATTCTGCACAGAGGGAGGCAACGGCGTCTTTTTCGCTGTGATCTTCGAGAAAATAATTCCAAAGAAAAGTACCCGTTTCGTTGAGCTTAATCATTCCCCGAAAGTTAGTGCCCTTCTCTCCTACGGGAACGGCGATATTTTCCTCGCCCACCCTGCGCACGATAAATCCCTGTTTAATTTTCATAAAACCGCCTTTTAAAAAGTGTCTGCCGCAAATCTATCTCCGATTATGGGAATTGTTCAAAAAAATAAATTTTGCTTTACCTATTCTCTCTGCGCGAATCGTTTTTTACATACGAGCCGCCCGTCATCCCCTCAAAAGCCGTTTTTACGGCGCCTTCCGAAATGTCGCAGCGAAGGAGATAGGCGGGAACGCAAATCAGGAGCTTATCCGCGAGAGATAAGGTCGCTTCCAATGCCTCTTTTTCCGACGGCAGAAACAGCTGTTTCAATAGCCGCACCGAAACCTCTTTCCCGGAAAGCTTTTGAAGCCGGTTTTCCTTTCCGCGTTCCAGAAAACAAAGCGCCTTTAACGAAACTTTTTCCCGTTCTCCCTTGTTTTCCTTGCCTGTCCAAGGCGTTCCGAAGGCGTAAAAACGCCCCTCTTCCAAGCCTAGAACGGGCTTATCTCCGTTGAGAATTTTAGCGCGGGGCAGATATTGCGTCCATAGCTCCGCGTGGGTGGATTTTCCCGCGCCGCTCCTGCCGAGAAAGGCATACCCCTCGTTTTCGTATTCCACGACGGCGGCGTGAATCAGCATCCGCCCGAATTTCGGAAGTTGACGACATATGCTGCGCAACAGGCAAATATTTTCGACGTATCCGTCCGAATGGCAAAAAGACGCCTCCCGCTCTTTGAAAAATTCATCTTGTGACACTTCGACGGAAAAATCCCAGGAAGAACGCTGATCTTCGGAAAGATAACCGCCGCAAAATTTCTCCGTAAAAGGGTATCGGTTATTCAGATTTATCCGTAAACCTGCCAGGTCGTAAATCATCCCAAGATTCCGCTTCCAATTTTTAGTATCCAAATTATACCATATAATTTCCCTTCTGTCAATATCTGAAAAAAAATAATATTTTTTCCCTCAAACATCCCGATATTATTTTAAATTAATAATCAAAAATATTTATTTATTGAATTTTAATCCAAAAAAAGAAGGGGCTCTTCTTCCTAAGAACTCCTTAAAAAAGCAAAAACTAATATTTTTCGGACGAAACGATGCCTCCTTTTCTCAAAACGAAAAATCGCCGTTTGCCTCTTACGCGTTTTTCTATGACAGCGCTCCCTCTTCTTTCTCCAATCCTCCCTCCGACCTTTCTCTTTGCTTTTTTTATTCCCGCCTCTTACCTTTTGGCTTTGTTCCCCCTTCTCCTCCGCTTAGCATCTTTCTACAAAAAAACGCGGACTCTTTCTCGCTCTGAAACAGTCCGCGTTTCTCTTTCTCAAATCATGTTTTCCAAAATCAGCTTGTCCGCCACCAGCGCGATGAACTCGCTGTTCGTCGGCTTTTCCGTCCCCAGATAAATCCTCGTCCCGAAGATCGCGTTGATCGCCTCTATCCGCCCTCGGTTCCACGCTACCTCTATCGCATGACGAATCGCTCTCTCCACCTTGCTCGGCGTCGTTTCAAACTTCTTCGCAATGCTCGGATATAATCCCTTCGTCACGTTGTTGATGATGTACGGCTTCTCTACCGTCAGTTTGATCCCTTCTCTCAAATACCCGTATCCCTTGATGTGCGGCGGTATCCCGATCGATATGAATATGTCGCTGATCTTCTCGTCCAATGTCTGCGGCTTTCTCTTCGCGCTCGCGTACTCCCTCCCTTCTCCTCCTTCTTCCTGCCCTCTCATCAGCTCTTTCATCCGCTCTATCGCTCCGCTGATCGAAAACGGCTTCACCAGATAGTAGTCCGCTCCTTCGTTCATCGCCTTTTCCATCAGCGCGTCGTTCGACACTCCCGTCGCGATGATCTTCGGCGTACCTCCCTGCTTGCGGATCGCACGGATCACTCCGCATCCGTCCGTCCCTTTCAGGAACATCCCTACGATCGCCATCTCCGGTTTCTGCTGCTGGATTTGTTTGATCCCCGCCTCCCCGTCGTCGCCCGCGTACACCACTCTCAACTCTTCGCTGCTCTCCATTGCCTCTTTCAGCTCTTGTTGCAGCGTCACGTTGGACTCCAATACAACTACATTCTTTGTCCGCATAATACCGTCCTCTCCTTGTTTTTTCGTCGATCTTTCGACCTCCGTGTTTAACAAGGTATATTATACTACAAATTCCGTCCTTTGTAAAGGATTATTTTACATTATCTATTCTTTTATTTCTGATTTTTTTGTCTTTTTTAAAAATATACTGCCCCTTCTTGTCGCTTTTTGTCG
>QWCN01003630.1_pt1 | contig 25785 bp, 27 predicted proteins | sample 1972711 | NCBI WGS metagenome assembly QWCN01 (sample SAMN09866707, study PRJNA288562) | Human gut metagenome isolate term1_stool, whole genome shotgun sequencing... | isolation source: gut | host: Homo sapiens | place: USA: California
GCCCAATCGAGCAATTCTGTAACCATTCAGAAGCTCAGTAATATAGGTGTAGTCACCAACAGGAAGTGCGCTGTTTCCAAGACATTCAGAAGCCATAAATAACCAGTCGCATTTTGTTGAATATCCCATTGCAGAGATATAACCAGCTTTTGCGGCTACGGTGAAACCAGCAGCTTCATAGTTATCACTATTCTTGTTTTCTGCAAAATTGAAGTCTTTGCAAATATATGGCTGACCCCCTGCCATCTTGCCGTTACCCCAAATATTTACGCCATATACGAACATCCACATGTTACCCCAGAAGTTTTCTTTTCCACGCCAACAGATTGAAGTTTTTCCATTATCTGTATATTCTGTTGCAACATTGCCTGGATAAGCAGTTGATTTTGCAGCTCTACCTGTACCATTTCCAATACTGGAAGTACTACCTGTCACTGCGGCATAAGAACAGGTTTTATTATCACCAGTTTCCCATGGAATATTGACAACACCTAAACCAATCGGTGTCTGTAATTCCATAACACCCATTTCAATAATCATCAGCAGCTGTTCGGCAGATACCTGTTTGATGAGATCACCATGCCAGTTTGCACCTCTGTTCTGTGCCATCTGTTCAACAGATGTTCTTGTGAGATCCTGTGTATACCCGGAAGCAGGTCTTGCGCCAGAAATACTACAAAACTTATCTTCGGTTGCTTTTAATATCTGTTCATCCTGCAACAGATAAGCAGATGCGGATACATCATATACAGAGCCTTCATCTGCACCAGTCAGGAAATAATCAATCTCATTTCCATTTGCATCATAAAAAGCAGGATGCAGCCTGAAACCTGGTCTTGGTTTTTCTGATACATAATAATTTGCTTTTCTCAGATGATAACCAATACCTGTATCAATTGGATCATATACGACCGGGCATACCAGATAATAGAACTTAGGCTGATATATCATAACCTGTCCATTTGAGCCATCTTCTGTGTAACTTTCATCTCCGTACCAAGCGTTGATAGTTCCATCATCTGCAACATTACATCTACGTCTACCACCATACATGGAAAATCTGTCAAAGTCAGTACCTGGTGTCAGGTTAGTGGCACCTGCAAGTCTTTTAAAAGTTTTATTTCTATAATCTACCTGCAAACCAAGAATATCATCATCTGATAATCCAAGGTATGCTCTCAGATCAGCAACCCCTGCCAGGATTTCCTGTGAGTTAAAGTTTTCACCTCTCAACTCTTCAAGGTTTGATGTGGCTGAACTGTTCTCACTCTGTAATGCCTGTAACGCATTGTTTCCAGTAGTCGTGGCACCATCTAAAGCTGTCTTTGCTGTATCTGCATTTTTGATACTGGTATCAAGATCTGATTTTTTAGTGGTACTTGTTTCAATACTCTTATCCAGATTATTTTTGGATGTGGTAGAATTGGTAATACTTCCATCCAGAGCCGTTTTTGCTTTTTCTGAATTTGAGATGCTGCCATCTAAAGCTGCCTTTGCTGTGCTTGCTGCTTTATTCAGTTCTGTGATTTTATCAGATGTGTGTTCATTGATCTGATTTTCTGCTGCCGCTTCCTTTTCTGTAATGTAGGATGCAGTCTGACTTTTTACTCCCTGAATGGATGTAGCCTGTTGATCCGTCACAGCTTTGACAGCTGCATTTTTTGCATCTTTGATAGCGTTGTCAGTTTCTGTGATCTTATATTCAACATGAACATCAAAATTTTTTACAACTGTATCAATATGTTCTTTTGCTTCTACTGTAACTGTCTTTGCATTCTCTACAATTTCTGTGTTATCAGCAACAGATTTTTCAGCATTCTTTGCAAGTGTTGCGGCATTCTCTGTTGCAGCCTTTTTTTCTGTTACATCTTTCTGCATGATAGCAATATCATTTTTCATTTCTGATACTGCTTTTCTGTCTTTACCTACCTGTGTTGCAGAATCCGCAAAGTTTGCAAGGACTTTTCCAAATTCTTCACGGGTTCCTGTATATCCCTGTGCAACTGCATCAGCATAGGCAGTTACACAACCAAGATCTGTTCTAATCATGACATTTCAACCTCCAGTATTCCATCTTCATTAATCTTAAAGTTCAGACTTTGTTCAATATTGTCGGTACGGGAAAGATACAAATGACCATCCTCGGCAATAGCCAAATGGCAAAAGCCAGTTGACGCAGCCACCTGTTTCGCAGCTTCTGCATAAAACTTTGCGTTGTCCTGTTCCTGATCTGGGTAATTCTTATGACCATGCGCCCAGGCTTCCGATAACTCAACATTGTCTTTTGCTTTGTTCTGCTCATCCTGCATCCTTGCAAGATATTCATTTACAACCAAAAGCGTATAATGGAACAGGTCAATGTCTTCCTGAATCTTGAAGCCTTCAGGCGCAACCCTTTTTACTACACGCATAAACACACTATTTACTGTTTCCCCTTCGGTTACATCAGATAAATAGATATATGCGGCAATAGGGTATTTCTGACAAAGTGCTTCATTCGGAATATCTACCATTGATACACCATTGATTGTATTTCCAGTTACAATTTTGGCTGTTTGAAGTCCATTCCATTTAAAATGGACTTCAAATGTAGCTGGAAGGTCAAGTCCATTAATCTGTAACTTCTGACCATAGTCATACATCCAAAGTCCATTAACTGTGATTTCTTCACCTCGTTTGGTGAAATCTGCAATCAGCATTACTTAACCACCCCTTTCAACATTTCCTCTAATTTGTTCAGTCTTTCGTTCAGTGCGTTCACTGTATCTTCCAATGTATTGATTCTTTCATTCTGATTCTGAATAACTTTCATCATTGCCGGAATCATCACACGGAAATTCCAGTCTTCTGGTTCTCCTGCTTCGTTTAATTGCGTTGCTTCAGGGAAAATATCATACACATCTTCGGCATAAAATCCGGGCAACTGTTTACCGTTCAACCAATCGGATTCGTCCAGATAACCCTTTTTGTATTTAAACCATATGACGGGTATATTAAGTATCTTTTCAGCTTCCTCAATAGTCATATCTGATACATGGTCTTTATAACGTTTTGAGGATGATGATAAGTAAGCAACAGTCGCACCATCTTTTGCGAATACCATATGGCCACCACTTGTAACATGTGCCAGATTATAGAACATAATCCTGTCTGTTCCATCTGAAAAACTGCTTGTTCCACAATATATCTTTAGTCCTGACCTAATCACCATAGCATTGGATTCTGATTTTATCGTTGCATTACCAACTTGAATTGTTCCACTTGAATATAACTTAATTGCGCCGCCGCTTGATTGTAAGTATGAACTATTAATAATCCACCCCCCAATTTTCGCCCCAATGGAAGATAAGTCAGAAACACTCAGCATACTTGCTGAAATACTTTTGGATTTTATATAAGAACCATTAATATATACTTTTCCATTCTGTAAATAAATTCCCTGTGTTTGTCCATTATTTGTCAGAATGTTAAATATCTGTTCCTGTGTTAATTCACCTGCATCTTTTCCATCTTCACCGTTTGCACCCCGAACACCAATAATGTGCGGTGATGTGCTGCTGGAAGTACCATTAGTATAGTAAGTTGTTTGATATGACCACAAATAAGGTTTACTACTTGTTGGACTTTGTACAGAAGTTGTCCATCCGCTGGTTGATGTGTACACCCCACTGGATGAAGCTGTCGCAAGATAGTATGTTGTGATAGACGAAATACCATTACCTGTTGCACCAGCCGCACCAGTTTCTCCCGTTTGTCCCTGTTCACCCTGGATTCCCTGCTTTTGTTTCGCAATTGCAAAAATCTTTTCTGCTGTCAGACTTCCTCTCGTTACGGTAACCTTTACTGTACCTGTATCTGTACTCAATCCACTGACTGTATACGTTTCACCGGACGAACTACCGTATACCCCACTAGATGAACTCCACTGAATGATTGAACTTTTGGTAACGTCCTCTGTACCATAAAGAATCTTTACAGTAGTGCTGCATGATGGAAAAGATGTATATTTTCCATCCTTATCTGTTGGGATTCCCTGATACTCATTTGATAGGATCACATTTAAGGTTCTGAACTTATCGGATTCTGCCGCCACAACATCACTGATATTTTTTCCTTCTAAGGAAAATTCAGTTGCTTTAATGTAGACATTCCCATCATCATCAATTTTCAATGTGACCTGACCATTTTTATCTGTGACATTCAGACCCTTACCATTGATAAGTTTTCCTGCCAGAACACCGGATAAAATATAACTTGCATTTATATACAGTTCACCATTCTGAATATAAATTCCTTTATTTTTTCCGTTATTGGTCAGTTTATTAAAAATTTCCGGCTGCCCCAAACTGGTATCATACTCATTAATTGCATTATCTACATCATCAGAATCTACATAAGACGGACTGATCCAATCAGCAGAAAAAAATACACCGGATTGTCTGGGTGTTTTACAGATTTTTATTTCACCTTTTCCATCAGTGGTAGAGGTAACCCACATATCACCCTCATCATATGGTGGTTTAGGTGTAACCAAAAACACTCGTCTTTTTCCATCTGCGGTATCTTGTGCTGTTGAAGCAGCATCAAGCGCAGCTTTTATGTCAGGATCATCAAAATTTTCCCAACTGTAAACGCCATCAATCTTGACGAAACGGAACATTTTCTTAGTAGTAGTATTATAGAAAATATCATCAAGGTGTTTATCCTTTGTATCCGTATCAGTCCAGTCTGACGCTGGTTTATTCGTAAGCGTAGGATCATAAGAATTAAAATACTGGGTATTTATATCCTTTATCTTATCCCCAACAACTGCATCAACATAATTCTTTGTTGATTCTTTCGCTATCTCTTCAAGAGTTTTCCCCCTCAATTGAAAGGAATTTGCTACAATATCCACACGCCCAGTTGCAGTATCAGCTTTAAACATGATATTTCCATCAGAATCCAGAACGGTAAATGCTCCGGTGTTGATCCAATCAGCATTTATTCCAATACTGTCCAAAATCTTTGTTATCATGGTACCGTCCACAAGTAAACCTGCATTCCATGTGTTTCCACCGTCTGTACTTACCGCCCAGCCTTTTCCATTAAGTTCAAACACAACCTGGGATTCTTCCAATGTCTGATGGTCACACATATAATACACTTTGCTTCCATCATCCAAGGTTTTAATAACTGGATAAAGACCAACTTGCTCTTTCATTGCCTTTTCCAGTTCTTCCATTGCCTTTTCCCATTCGGTTTTATTTTTGTTTAAATGTTTTTTCAGATCCTGATAAATCTTTGATGCTTCTGAAAATCGTTCGGCACTATTACGTAGTGCTGATTCTGCGTCATTTGACATTTGATTATCAGCATCAATAGAAAATACAACATTTGTGAAAAAAGTCTTATATGACTTTAATTTACGGTCATATACTATTGCCCCGTCCCCTGCTTCAATCGTAGGGTCTTGCAATGAACTGACAGTCATTGGTCTGAATCTCAATCCAACAACACGTCCACCAACCATTGATGCAATTTCAGCTGCATTGTCCTTATTGATAAATTTATTACTGTCGATAACAATAGCATACCCATCTGAACCAGACTGAAAAGTTACCTGATTAGAATTTTCATCCTCAGTTACAATTCTTATACATGTGATTACAACATCATCCATATCAACATTTACGTCTGTGACAACATTCGTCTGTAAGGTGTGTATATTCTTACCAGCTGACAGATCTGACATATTGTACCAACCAGCTGACAACTGACCACTTTTATTGCATTTCCAGAAATGACCTGAAATCTGACCGACCCATGTCAGGACATCTCGAAATGTTATAGTGCTATCATCTGGTTTTTCCTGAATCACATAATTGTAATACTCAAACTGTAAAGAATCTGTTGCTAAAGTTACACCGCAACACCTACATGCATCCTGTACAATTTGCAAAAGCGTAGCTGGATAAGTAAGATTACTTTTTTCGTAACTTATATCAAACTTATGCATATTATCCAGGCATTCAAGTGTGATAATGTCACCATCATAACTTGTATCATTGACTGTGAATATACCTTTAGAAACAGATTCCTGTTTATCGCCTAAATCTAATGAGACTTTTACATTTGAAATTACAGCCCCGGTGAAATCACATTCTGTAAAATCATCATACATATTGTTCAACCTTAGCGTAAACTTCTGAACTATTGCTGAACCTATGTCAAAACCACCCGTGTTAGATGTAGAATCATCAACCACAAAACCATTATCCCACAGTTGACTGCTGTCAATATTAACACTTGTTGACCTGCCAGTCCCGTTTAATGTGATTGTACAGGATCCCGAAAATTTTCTGTTATCATCTTCCAATGCTGCCTTGAATGCAGTTGATACATTAATCATTTCTATTACCTCTCAATCACATCAAAATCAAGTGTGGAATAACGCTCATGACCTTTCGCCCACCATTTCACGTTTGCTTCCATATCACCTGTATAAAATTCCTTTGTTATATCAGTACCAGCTAAGGGATCCCAGTAAGTTACCATTACATATTCCGGGTCAAATGCAACGAGAATCTGGTGTATCTGCTCTTTTGTCAGGTTCACCCAGCCAAGACTCAGGGTGCGTTTTTTTGCAAGTCTGTTCTTGTGCATCTTAACATCCTGTGTTCTTCCTGCATTCTTTGCAGAAACATCTGATTTTTTCCATTTGAATTTAGACACTTCTTTAGGCAGTGTCACACCGCCCACTTTGATTACAATGTTGTCCATGTGACACCCCCTGTCAAATTGTCTCAGTTACCGCAAAACGGTAATCATATTTCTTTTTACCCTTGCGAACTACCTTGTACAGTGTTTCGCTGTCGGCTTTCAGGGTAAATTCAAGAGTAACTTCTTTTTCAGAATCATCCCTTTCAAGGATTCCACTGGCATTGAACGCATCAAGTACAGCTTCAAATACACCATTCTTGATACCATCAACAATCTGGTTATTGTTGGCTACTGCGTTTCGGCTTCCCATTTTACCGACCATCTCAGGCCCTGCTTCGTTTGCAATGAACAGCTGCCCCATTTCTGGGAAACCGCCTTTTGCGTACCATTGCAGATTAAAACGTGGCAGTGAAAACGAGAAATTACCAATGCGGATGCTTCCACCTGTCCAGTCCCAACCAATGTGCGGCATAGGAATGTGAACACTTGAAAATCCGTTTGCAAAGTTCTGAATGATACTTGATCCTACATCAAACAGGTTCGGAATAGCATTCCTGATTGTCTCAGGAAGTGTACCAAGAACGCTGGTAAATGTAGAAACTTTCTCTGTAAATCCATCTTTCAGACCGGAAACAATGTCAGAACCTTTTTGCAAGACTTTGTTCTTGATATTTCCAATTGCTTTCAGTACCTTGCCTGGAATCTCTTTAATATAATTCAGGAACTTGCTGATATTATCTTTCACACCTTTCAGCAGACCATCAATGATATATCCACCCTGTTCAGCCATAACGGTTGAAGGTGAATGAATACCAAATGCGGCCCTAAAACCTTTCATGAACGGTGTAAAAATGTGATCCTTTATCCACTCCGCAATGCCAACAATAGCATCTTTGATACCTTTGAAAATACCTTTTACGACATTTCCACCGCATTCTTCAATCTTCTTCTGGAAGTATTTCTGAGCACCAGAAACTGCATCAGAAAGAAGACCACCAAAAAATGCAGATAGGCCACCAAATGCGGCACCAATAAGCTCAAAGAAACCATCAGCTATACCGTTCCAGTCAATAGCCGCTAAACCATCACGGACTTTTTCACCAATTGTCCACCAGTCAATACCTTCAATAGCAGCTATACCAAAATCAAAAACACCCTTGATTCCATCTGATATAGTTTGCCCTAAATTGACAAAATCAATGGTATTTACTGCATTATTGACAAAATCTGCAAGTGCTGTACCAGCGCCCATCCAATCAAAGTTATTGATGGCAGTATGAAAGAAATCCAGAATGGTATTGATACCATTACCGAACGACTGACCAACTAACGCCCAGTCAGTTGTCTGAATGAAGCTGTTTAGTGTATCAGTGATTCCTGTTGCAATATTGCGTACAGTTTCCTGTATCAGATTCCAGTCAAGACCGCCCAACGCACCATTGATACCATTACCAATTGCTTTTCCAAGGCTATCCCAGTGGAAATTTTCGGCAAAGGTATTTGCCATACCAAAGGCGGTATTGATACCTTGTGCAAGGGTATTACCAACCAGTTTCCAGTCAACAGTTTCAAGGAAACCGTTCAGGAAAGTGGCAACACTCTTTGCAATCTTGTTGCAGGTGTTCTTGATCTTATCCCACGGGATGCTGTTCAGTGCTGCGTTTAGTTTGTTACCGACCATAGCACCGATTTCTGTGAAATCAGCATTCTTCCAGGCTTGCTTAATCATGTCAGCAATTCCTTTAATCTTTGAAGGAATGCTTTCAGTCTCAAACATATCAGAAGGTGATAAGCCGCCTGACGTATCAGCTATTCCACTGTTACTGTCAGAACTGCTGTTATCATCCATCTTGTTGATCTGGTCAAAACTCAGAATGGTACGTTTCAATTCCTCATTTGCTTTTTTGGCATTTTTAGCTGAATTGGCATTACTGTTCAGGCTCTTGGCGTAATCCTGCTGAACTTTTTTCGCTTTAATGTAAGTCGTTTTACCTGTTAATGCACTCGTCAACTGACCAAATGTATTAACTACAGAAATAATCTTCTGGATCAGTGTATTCAAAATAGGTGCGATCACATTCAAAATAGGTGCAAATGCTGCTGCAAATGCATTCTTTAACTGCGTCAGAGAAGACATCAGCATTGAAATACTGTTATTTGTCTCACCACTGTACTGTGCCAGGTTTTTGAATCCATCTACTAACGCACTCCTCAGCTTATTCACCAAAGCAAAAAGTGATCTGATACCGAACGCATATTTGAGAATGTTTTTTAATCCACCGCCCAGTCCACCAGATGCTGATTTTGTTGCACCTGTGAACCTTCGTAAAATAGGAATACCGCTTGTGAACTTCTGTATGAGCGCAGCGAATGCACCGGATGTTCTTTTAATGACTGTGGTAACTTTTGTCAGTACTGATGCAGTACCGCTGATAACCTTTTTCAAACCACCCCAGCCTTTTTGAGCAGCATTCAGTCCCAAACTTCCAAGACCTAACGCACCTTTGCCAAGTCCCTTAAAAATTTCTTTTGGTAGGGAATAGCCCCTTGTAAATGCAGTACCGTTTGACTGCATTTCTGCCATTTCATTTTTGTACCCTTCAATCTCATTTTTTGCACCCTGAATGTCATACTGTAATGACTTCCACGCTGAACTGTTCTTTTTTACGCCAATTGCTTCGTACTTTTCCTGCTTCGCAATTAAAGATCTAAGTGTACCTTCTGCCTTTTTTATACCCGACTGCAATTCCTGAAAATCCTGTGTCGGCACTTTTATTCCGGCCTTTACTTGATATTTAGTAATTGCCTGTTTCATTTTCTGGAACACAGAAACCTGCTTTTTTACTGATTCTGTTGCATCATCCATCTTCATAGCCTGTTTGACTTTTGATGTTTCAGACTTAACAGAATCACTGACGCTTTTAGTCACTTTTTGGGCTTTTTCCATCTCTTTCTTGTAAGAAGATGTGGACGCTTCCAGAATGACTTTCAGTTTTGCAAGTGTATCACCCATACATTTTCACCCCCCTTCCTGACAATAAAATAAGCAGGGTTACATCCCCTGCCGCCTACGTCTGTTAAATTCATCAGCCCACCGTCTGCGCTTGTCTCTATAATCAGCAAGTGACGCTTCCAGTTTCTGATGTTCATAGTCTTCTTTATCTTCTTTGAATGTTTGTGGGTAAAAATCCCATGGATTACAAAGTTCAGCCTTTTCATTGAACAATGTTGAAAGGTTCAGTGTAAGGGCCTTGGATAAAATGAAGTTATCACTGATCTGCTGCTTTCTGTCTCTTGCCCTGCATCTGATGTAACTTTCCATCATATCCACAATTTCATTTAAGGTAGAATCCCAAAATAATTCGGGTTTTATCCCACAATCCAATGCATCCGGGTAAATCGCCCACAAATACTCTGTTGTAGTTGTTACAGCTCTTCGTCCGTTGCTTCCAGAATTTCCGCTGCCATCTTCGGTGTAAAAAAACCAGATACCGCCAAAGTCGGAATCACAACATTTTTGTATAAGTCAATCTGACTTCCACCCTCTTCAACATATTTGTCAAACAGGTTCAGAATATCATCATACTTAACCCCATGTTCCCACGGAAGCATTGCCGCCTGAATGATAGTAAGCATTACTGACAAGGCTGGCATATCATCAACCAGATGCATGACGTTACATTTATATTTATTTTCCAGCTTTTCAATATTGGACGCTTTAAGTTTCAGACGGTAATCTCTGCCACCTACCGTCCAATAATGAAAAGGCTTTCTTTTATTTTTTTCTTCATCCAAATCTACAATTTTTGTTTCTTCTTTCTGATTTTTTACTTCTTCATCTAAACCGCCCATGTTATATCCTCCTGAATTTTCTTAATAAAAGACCCGGTATTATGCCGGGTCTGTGTAAGTAATATCTGTCTGTACAGTCATGGTTACCTCAAATTCAATTACACCATTGACACCGCCGCCTGTACGTTTTACGGACACTGTAGCACCAAAATCCAGAGTTGTTTTATCTGGATCAGTTTCTCTGAAATACAGTATTGTTCCATCCTGATCTGCTTTTCTCAGTGTACGATAAGGACTGTCTGCTTTCGTGTTGTCATATTTAAACTTATATGTCATTTCAGGCAGATCACCGATACCTTTTTCATACACTTTATGCTTATCTGTCAGAACTGTATTATCTACTTTTTCAGGATCTGTTCCAACATCCGGGATTTCTTTCAGTCCTGGCAGGTCAGTATAGGATGTAGAACTGCCAGAAGGGGCTGTCTTAGAATAACCCAGTTTTGTACCATTCGCTAACATTTATCTTCACCTCTTTCTTAATTCCAGTACACTAAATCGGAACTCATATCAATGATTCCTTCATAGCGCATTACTTTATGTTTCAATCCGCTTGGATCCGGTGCATCAGCACAATAGGTTCTCACCAGACCTAAAGCGGAAATAGCAGCATCAACTGCAAGGGCTGTATCAGATGTGTTCTGATTGTGCCATATATCAATCTTGTATGATACTTTAGCCTTCTGTTCAGCATTGTCAGTACGTTCCCACACACTGTTATTTTCTTCCACATACTGAATTGTTGGGAAATTCGCCCAGTCTTTCGGATATGTGTCTGATACATTCTCAGTAACAGTGAGAAGTGCTGAATATACCTGATCCTTTACATTTTTCATCTTGTCACCTTTTTCAAACTTTCTTCAAGTGCTGCTTTAATTTCCTGTGTCACATCATCCTTCAATCCTGCAAAAGCAGGATACATAAACGGTTGTGCAACCTGACCTTTTGTATAATATCCAATGACTTCTCCGTCTTTCCCTTTTGCGATACCAAAACCATACTGTTCGGCATCATCTGGTGACATTGCATCAGCTGGTATCATCCAACCCGACTGGGAATATACAGGGTCAACGTCCGGGGATATACCGTTGTGATGCGCTTGTCCTGTGGGGCCAGTACCAAACTCAACATAAGGTGCATACTCTGAATTGGTGTATATCTCACTGTGAATCAAGTCTTCCTGTCGTTCTGTACTAACATGGATTGACTGTCTTAATGATCCACCCCCGGAACCATACCTTCTGACAGGACATAATTCTTTAGCTTGTGCCTGAATGCGTAAAGCCTGTTCGTGTACTTTTGACTGTAAACCGCCTTCAGCCATATCAACAAGTCCTGAAAATTTCTGTATCAGATCATCACTCATATCTTCTCCAACTCCATCTTTAGTTGTCGGTAAGGTTTAATTGCAATGATCCGGTAATCTGGATTAGATTCTTCATCAGCAAAAATACAGATTCCATCCTGTTCTCTGAAAACCAAATCATTACCGAAATCAAAAGAAACACCCTGTTTTTCCTTTATAATCTGATACGCACCATCAAGTTTTAGGTTCAGTATATAGTTCACTCTATCTCCATATTGCTGAACCTGCACTTTACCAGATGCAGGCCACTGTTCCCCTACAAAGGGGACTCCTGTTCCCCATTCTTCTGTTGAACACCCCTCTTTATCTTTCTTTGAGATTCTCTTTTTCAGATAAAATGTGTTTAGTCTACTTCTTTTTATTCTCATAAACCTTACCACCTACCCGGCAAATACGATAACGATTAAGGGTGTCAAAAATCTGCTTCGGTGCGTCATTGAAGTTATAGGTTTCTCCACCCTCTGACCTACTGTTTTCACCCTCTGTCCCCATACGATTTAGAGCAATCACGGCAAGATCACGAACAGGCTTTTCAAGTGGCTGTATGATTTTTGTACGCATTGTATAAGCCAATACGAAAGATTCTGCATCATCAAGAAGAACAGCAATCAGTTCTTCATCCTGTTCACCTGTCAACTTCTCTACAATACGCACATCAGACGGTCTTACCATCCGCATTCACCCCATTTTCTGTTTTTCCTTTTCTTTTTGGTTTGGAATCAGTTACAACAGGGACTTTTGACCAGCCATCTAATAACAGCTGGTCAATAATTCCCTGTGAATCATCATCAATGATTCTTTCAACATTTTCCTTAATCAGAATCATTTACATCCCCTCACTCAGCGTCTTTGATTGATACAAATACAGAATCAATCTTGTTTTCAAGCACCCACAGATCATGATGTCTACGATAATTCATCTTCCAAGCATCTGCATCCTGGTTCTGATCCGGTGTAAAGATTTTCATTTTGTCCTGTTTTGTTACCGCAATCGGTGTAGTTCTTGCAGTAACGATAAAGTTGATGTCTTTTGCAGTAGTGCCTTTGATATAACCACCTGCTTCCTGACCTTTTGTTTTACCGTCATACAGGGTAATTGCAGAATACATTCTGTTTGACGGTACAGAAATAAATGGTACACCGTCAATAGATGGTACCTGCGTATTGATTCCACCCTGAGAAAATGTCATTGCTGTAATCTTACCAGCGAGTTCCAGTTCCAATTCAGTAATGAAATCAGAGGTTGCCATAATAACGAGCGGACCATTGTATCCGCAATCACGAACAGCCTTGATACCTTCTTTTGCTTTTCTGAGGGCAGATGTGTTTGCTGCTCCAGGTGTATAACCATAAGTTACCATACCTGCTTTTTTTGCAGTGACCGCAGTAGATGCCAACTTAGAAATACGGTATGCATCAATCTCAGGTACCACATGCACTCTCTGAAATTCTCCCATAACCGCAGCGGCAGTTGTCACAAAACCAGTTTCGTCAATATCCATTGCGTCAAGCTGGAATTTACGTCCTCTGTCCTGTGTCATTGTGAGTGTTTCGTATGCCATAGTAGCACCACCCATAACATACCCGTTGTCACGGTCATAGTTTGCGAGTCCCTGAACAGACAGTTTCGGGATCTTTACTTCTTTACCACCGCTGTAAATAACCTGTCCTGCATTGGCATCCATCCAACCAGTTACAGCTTCCTGTACAGCTAACTTATCAAGAGTACGCTGAAACAGGGTTTCAGTTGCTAAAGTATTAATAGCCATATATTTCACCTATCCTTTTCTTTAATATCCACGCATTAATTTTTCAACCTGCGCTTCCAGTTCTTTGTTACTTTCCGGTGCCTTCTTCTGAGGGTCGCCGCCTTTTAATTTTTCCTGAACTGCTGCTTCAACAGCTTCCTGAAAAATCTTTTCTACAGTTGCAATGGATTTATTGCAGCTGTCAGCGTCTGTATATACAAGGAGATCAGCAAGAGAAGGTGGAAGTTTCTTTTCAGCAAGTGTATTTTTTGCTTCTGCTTTCAACTCACTCTTTGTGATTGCTGCTTCTCTGTCAGCAAGTTCTTTTTCTTTTTTCTGCTGCATATACTGCGCCTTTTCATCTTTGTTCATTTTCGCCAGCTTTTCAGCTTCTGACAACTTATCGTTTGTCAGAGCTTCCCATTTTTCCTGTGCTTTCTGAACAGCAGTATGAATTGCTTTGTTGACTCTTCTGTCAAATTCTGCCTGGTTCCCTTCCCCTTTCAGGAAATCATCAAATGACTGTGGTTTATCATCACCAGACCCACTATCATCACCTTCACCGCTACCGGATCCACCGCCGTTACCAGAATCATCACCGGAACCAGCACCATCTCCTTCTGCAAAAAGCTGTAAATTCATAGGAACCTTGCATCTGCACTGTGTAAGTGCTCTAAAAACTTTATTTCTCATATTTATCCTTTCCGCCCAACCTATTCCCGTAATGGGCCTGGGTCATTCGTCTTAGATTTACAGTTCTTTAACGTCTGCTGAAAAAAGACAAAATAAAAAGACCCTCAGGTCTCTACTTCTCAAGTGCTTTTGCTGTGGTTGTTTTCTCTGTCACAATTTCAACCACTCCTTCAGCCACAAGATGTTTCGCTCTTTCTTCTGTTACTTCCCAGACTGCACCTGGAAAACGCTGCATCTTCTCAACTGGCTGAGTTACATCATTAAATCTCTGAATACATTTAACTTTTGCCATTGGTATTTCTCCTTTCTATTCTTCATAGATAATCTCTAATCCATAGGCTACTGCGGCATCATGCTCTAATTTACACCCTCTGGCATTTTCCCAACCTTTACAGAAATAAGCCGCATGGCATAAACTCATGTTTTCCAGAGATTTTGCAAGGAAACACAAAGGAATCTGAACAACACCACGTTCTTTCATCTTTTCTTTGCTGTACCACTCATCAGTAAAAAGAGTATTTACGATTTCATACCCTCTTTCTTTTAATGCTTTAATTGCTTTCTCTCTGGTTGCAATAATCTCTGCATCCGTCTTTCCAGCCATAGGCTGTGATAACATTGCTTTTTTCATGTTTTCTTCCTTTCTCTATAATCCTTCTTCAACAGCTCCCACTTCTCAGGCTCCTGGTATTTTAGTTTCTGGAACCCTGTAAATGATGCAGGTACACCATCAATACCTGATTTCTTATACTTCTGATATTGCGCTTGGTCAGAAGCCTTATTTTGTATTGCCTTTTCCTGCCCTTTCGCTTTTGGGTTATCTTTTACATATTTTTTATACCATTCACCATAGGTCATGGAAGCTGGAACAAGTTCAGTTCTGCCCGTTTCCGGGTTCAGTGCTCGTCTTTTCAGTTTTTTTATATCATCCTCTGATATGACTGCAACAGTGGTACTTCTACACCACGGATGCATAGGTGGATAGTTCTTTCCAACCTGCCTGTCCTTCAGGAAAAACCTTTTCCCATCCAGTGACCGACATATCTCAGATGTACGCAAGTCCAAAGTCGCAAGAAACTGATACTTTTGCAGATTACATTCTTCATATGCTTCTGCGTTCAGTTCCCCGGAAACAAACGCTGCTTCTGTACGAACCAAACGCCTTGCTTCAAAAATCCCCTGGTCAAATTTATTTGCAATAATTTTCACGGCTTCATTTTCAGGCCGTCCAGTAATCAGATCAATCAGTAGTTCTTCTTTAATTGCTTTTGTCAGTGTTTTACTATTCTTCCACAGACGTTCAGAATAGTGTTTTCCACTCCAAGACATAGAAATGACTTTATCAATCTGTTTCCTGTCTATATGAGCAAAACTGAAAGCATATGATGTATTGTGCTGTATCTCATAAATCTGTCTGTAATAAGAATCATTCGCCAGATCCACAAAAAAATCACCAGCAAGTATTTTTTCCTGCTGGTAAACATTGTTCATCACAATATCAAGCTGATTCTGTATCTGTCTTAATCGGTCAATTCTGAACTGATACGCTGGTGCATCCAGCTGTGCCAGTATTTCCTGATTTCTTCCATCCTGCTCTAACAGTCTTTTCAGTTCTTCCAATGAAGAGGAATCCTGTAACTGGCTAATCAGCCGCCTTGCTTCCGCTTCTGTCAGACCATGACTGTTCTGATACCTGTCAAATATCTTTCCAGCTTCATATATCAGCCATTTAGACGCTTTTCTATATAACGTGGCTATTTCATCCGCTGTCTGTTCAGCATCACGCATATGATGATATATGAGATAATTTGCCCTATCTATCCAGTATCGTTCATTATTCATTTACCTTTCCATCTTTCTTTTTAGGATCCTTTTTATCATCCTGACTGTTATCAGGCTCATCAGAATCAGATGTATCTGTATCATCCGGCGGCGTGTTTGCCGTCATAGAAAACATTTCCTGCTGCCGTTTCAAATCATCCTCTGCTTCTTTCTCCACAGTCTTCAGTTCTTCTTCTGGATCATCCACAAAAGGAATCTGGGCCAGTAACGTTTTCTTTCCAACCTTACCCCACAGATTAGATACAATCTGACTGATCTCTAACAGATTCTTCGGTAATGCCCTGGTAAATGTAGGAACAATACCGGCAACATCAAAACTGATTCCCTTATTTGCATAAAAATTAGCAAATATCCTCAGTCTCTTTCTCAGACCCTTTTTGTAATACCGGGTCTTGATCTTGGTTATATTTTCCATCCCCAGCAGCTTAAATTCCATAGCCACCCCGGAAACATTACCACCAAAACTCTCATCCGACATACAAGGGATATGTGAAAACTTATGGATATCCTGCTCAATAGCTTTCTTTAGGATCTCAACGCCGTTTTCATCAAAGGTTCTTGTCAGGTATTCTGCTTTTGTGCCGTCAGGCAGTTCCAGAATCTTCTTTTTCTTCAGTTCTTCCTGTGCTTCGTCAGCAGAATCACTGATCTTGTTCCCTTCTTCGTCATACTCATCACCATCTGATAACAGTGTTCCATATATAGCAAGGATAGCATCAATAAACTGTTCCTTGTCCGTCACACGGTCACTCATTAATGCGTTGTATGCATCAATTAATGGTATCTGAAGTTCAAAATCACCCAGTCCCATCTTGTTGTTTAGATACTCAATAATGGGGACTTCACCTTTATAATGTGGTTCAGCCTGTTCATAGGTGGGCTGAATACCATCAACATTCTGAATATTCAGGATGTACTTGTAATGTTCCGTAACCACAGTTGCAATATACTTTGTATCTGTTCGGTCAGAATCATCACGTTTTGCATAGTAATATACAGCAAACAGTTCATTCTGCTCAATCGTATCATCATATACAACAAAGGTATTAGCTGGTGATAAATTCTTTATCATCAGGTCTGTTTCATCCTTTTTGGTATAGATGTATTCATAAGCCCTGCCGAAAATAGATAAATCCAGACCATTGTCACCGTCAGCTTCATCTGCCCCAGCATATTCCAGCTTATCCGTCAGATCTGTGATATCTGTCTGTGCCTTATATGTAACCGGGTTACCGATAAAGTATGAACTGGCAGTATCAGAAATATCCTTTGCGTGGTTGCATACCAATTTGTTTTCCCGGTTTTTATCATCCAGAATCTTATGTTTTCCCTCATAATAATTTTCAAGAGTTTGCCAGCTGATTACTCAAAATCGTATAAACAAAGTATCTGACAGCATCCATTGCATGATCGTGCTGTTTCACTGGTTTATCTTCTCCCCTGTCTGCCGCCTTTTCATCCCAGATGTATGACTGAAACTCAGCAATAGTATTTTCACAACTGTCACAGAAGAACAGTTTTTTAAGGTTCAGCAGTGTAGCAACTAACCTGATACCATCCAGTACATCATTTCTTGCTTTCAGTACTTTATATTTTTGTTTTCTCAGTTCCGCAATAAAAGAAGCAGCTGATGGATCCACAATCATTGCTCTGATCTTGGTATCACCCAACCACTTTTTTAAATCTTCTGCATATTCTGCATCAGTTTTCTGTTTTGACTTGTCACGTCCTGAATAGTAATATTCCCGGATGCAGTACCAATTCCCATCAATGGCCTTATTCCATAACAGGAATACAGTAGCGTTCTGAGTACCATAGTCACATGACACATATCTGCATGAAGGATTATTTATCAGCTTGCTTTTGATTTCATCATACTTAACAATATGTTCATCTTCACTGAACATATCATAAATAATTCCTTCAGCAACAGCCCATAACCCAAGGATATACCGCTTATAAAATACCCCGGTGTACATGCTCCTGTATCTTGCCTTGATTTTCTCAGACAATGACAGGTTATCATCCATTGTAAAATGCAGATACAGTATGTTCTTTTCCTTGCACTTATTTATCCAGTTCTGTTTGAACCAATGATACGGCCCATCCGGGTTGCAGTTGAACCACATCTTTGAACCATCAACAGAACAACGTCCAGTAGCCTGATTGACAAATGATTCTGGCATCAATGCCACTTCATCAAAGAACACACCAGCCAATGTGATACCCTGCACCAGATCCTGTGACCTTTCATCTTTACCACCAAAGATATAGTAAAAGTTTTCTACATCCCCACGACTGACTACCAGAAGGTTATCAGCCCTGTGATCTGTAACCGAATATCCTCTGCTTCTCAACATCAGCTTCAGCCAGAACAAAACATTTCGTCTGAATGACCCAATAGTCTTACCGCACATGCCGAAGTTCTGCCCGTCAAAATTGGACATTGACCACATAACAAAAGATAAGCACATTGATATTGTTTTTCCTGATCTGATAGCACCATCTGCAATAATTCCATCTGCATCTTTTACAGGTGAGTTATCACACCACCAATTCAATACTTTGCGCTGTTTCTTGGAAAAGGGTTGAAACTTAAATACCTGTTTCTTCATCTTTCCAATCCTCTGCTGCTGATGTATTTAATGCTTCCAGGAATCCATCATCAACAGTACCTTCCTCATCATTCAGCTGGGCTTTTGTTTTCATTACCTGCAACCTTGTTTTCTGTTCCTCAGTTGCAATGTCCCAGTTAGCATGGAGCATTTCATCATACTGCTTTATCATGCGGCTCAATTCAGCCTGCGCCCTTGCCTGAGCTTTTAAGAAATTATTCTGTTTGTCCCATGCTTCCTGTACTTCCCAACGTTCCTCTGATACAGTCTCACCATCTTTCTCACCAATCTTGTTGATAGTTCTGTCCTGATGATCCTTAACATAGGCTATACGCTGTGCTCTCACAATGGCAGCATATGCAATCTGTATCTGGTGCCATAACAGGTCAAGCGGATCTGCATGTTCAATTGCGTCAAAAATCTCTTTCGTCTCATCTGGCAGGTACTTAGAAAAGAAACCATACTTCTCAGCGTTCTTATTTTGTTCTGGTGCGCCGTGTCCTGCTGCATTTTTATTTCCCGGCTGACCGCCTTTTTTTCTTTTGGAACGTTCCGTATTTTTATGGAACGTTCCATTCAATTTATCGTTCCAAGAATCTTTTGATTTCCACCCACGTACTGTACCGGGTGAAATATTTAATTGACTTGCAATCTCAACTAAATCAATGTTCCCATTATGTTCTTTATAAATTTCAAATGCCTTATTCCTATTGGGATCTCTCGCCCTTGCCAAGCCCCACCACCTCTCATTCATTTGTTTTGTATATCGAAAAGTCCGGGAAGCTGTCAAGGAGGAAACAGCTATAATTCCCGGACAAAGTAAAAAGCACATCCCCATGACAAAAGGATGCGCTTCATGTCTAATTGAACAGTCTACACAATATCAGCTTTTCTGACTCACATTCAAGTCAAATCAGACTGCTTTTATATCAACTCTGACTCAGATTATGTCATTTATTTCCTGTACATTTAAAATGTGTAACTCATTTGTAACCGATTGTAACTGTTTGTAACGGTTAAAAATTGGCAACCGTTACACCCCTCAGCCCTTGATTTTACTGGGTTTCTAAGCAAAAGTGTAACGGTGTAACGGTTCGTAACCCCTATTAGTATATATTATATATTTTTTATTACTACCTACTAATATACATTATAAAAAACTTAAATAATAAGAAAACTGATTTTAACCGTTACAACCGTTACAGCCAGTATTTACAAGGGTTTCAACCGTTACAGAATCAGTTACAAATGAGTTACAAACTACTTCAACCGTTACACTTTGGATGAAATCAAACAGATTTTTATAAAAAATAGAGGGTCAGCACTACACCAACCCTCAACATTTGTTATACATCTGCATTTATTTCCTGTTCATACATCTGGTAAAATTCATTCAGTGCCGCCCCATGAATATGAAACAGATATCTTACGTTATAATTCATATCATCAGATATCTGGTTCCAGCTTTTCAGTTCAACATATCTTTCATATAAAACAGAGATATGTACATCATCCGGTAATTCATTGATCTGTTCACAAATTCTTATCTTCAGTCCAACCAGATCATCAATTTTATTATTGATTTCAGTTTCTTTTTCCGAAATCTTTGCAAACAGTTCTTCATAACGACTACTTCCAGATTTACTGGTCTGCACTTTTTCACCAGTGTCAGGACTGCCGATAGTATACAGCATACCTTTTAAGTTTTCCTTCTGCCGTATCATTCTGTTTATGGCTGCATCTTCCTCTCTAATCTGGTTCAGATACTCTTTTGCGGTCATTCCATAACACCTCTTTCCTACTTAAAGATACGCCCTGATTTCTTATGTCTCAGTGTGACACGTCCGACAATCTCAAATCCTGCCAGATCAAGCAGCAGTCTGAACGACTGCATAACTTTATGATTCAGCTTGTCAATCTCCTGCTCCTGTTTCTTGGCAGATCCCATTGCGACACCTGCTGTCGGATCTGAATAACCCTCACTGTTTTTATACCCCATATCACTATCACCTTTCTGTTTATTTATAATGTCTATGGCCTGTATCAAACCATTTTCAACACCTTCCCAATATTCCCGGTTGCAGACCGCCCCCGTGTCCTGAGCATCCTGTATAGCAAGTTTTATCTGTTTTACTATATCACCAATCATCTGCATCATCCTTCCGTTCATTAAGTTCTTCCATAATCTTGTCAGTGCTTTTACCAATCGCAATAATCGCTGTCAACATTACCCCTATTGCAGCCCCGGATATAAAACATAATGCACCAATAATAAAATATCCCATATTATCTCCCCTTTCCGTGACCTCTGAGAAAATGATCCAGTAATCTATCACGCCAGTTTTCTCTGTGTTTCTCACAAGAATCTTCATCATCCACTAAAATTCCCTTACGGTCACAAAAACCATCTTCATTATCAAGGCAAGTTTTACATGTTTTATCACTCATCTCCAAAATCCTTTCTGTAATTCTAATTTATATTGCCAAAATGTGGGACACTTCCAAAATATCATTTTCGTATTTACGTATCTTGCTAACATGTTAAGTTCAGAACCCCTAGGTATGTTTTCTTTATTGTATCGCATAATATATGGTGTAAAATTCAAAGACTTACAGAAAATCACTCTTTCCAAATCTTGATCTATTGTCGTATCAAAATTTGTAAGAATGTAAACTGTCACTTTTCCTCTTTCCCATCCGGTAAGTTCTTTCAATCGCTTTAATTTCGGTACAATGTATTTTTTATCTTGGTATCTGTCCCATGCAAAATGGATATTTTGTATTCTCATTTTCTGTAACATTTCAATCTTTTCATCAGTCATGATTCGAATATCAACACCCTGATTAAATTCTATATAGGCCCCAGAATCTATCAGTTGTTGACAAATATCTTTCCAATCAGGTGACGCAAATGTATTAGGATCCATGATCTGAATATACTTTTGACCGTTCCAAAATTCAGACAAATCAGCAACTTTATGTGACTTCTTTCCCTCTTTAGGGGCTACATGACAAAAATCACATCCTCTCGGACACCCTCTTGACATAAACCCATAAGCTGTATTGTTTATCCCATACAAACTATAATCGGGAAAAATATGCTCTATCTCATCCGGTAAATTTGAGTGTATTCCATAACAGAATACCTCTTTTCCGTCTTGTAACTGTATTGAATATCCGGTACCACCTCTGATTATTTTTCCAGCGTTTATCTTTATGGATGGTTCATCAGAAAAACTAAATACTTTTGAAATATACACCACATCATAATATTTAGATTCCTGACACCACTCCACAAAATCACCATTTTTTTGTGATACGCAGATAATTTCATGAGTGGGAGATTTGGAAAACAATTGTCTAATCTCCCCCAATTATCAGCATCAACTAATCCTACATTCAAACTGTCTCACTCCCTCACAAATATTTTTCTGACTGTACCGTCTACCCTGCTGGAAACAGTTGCAAAATGAAGTCGTTTGTTGATCTGCTTGCTGAACACAATCTTACTCATGGGCTGCATACTGTTGTCTGCACAAAATACCTGATACCTTTTATATACGTCTGCTGTTGCTTCATTCTCAATACTACCTACGCCATTATCCTCAATGAATGCCTTAATAGGGTTGTTCTCATTTTCGTATTCATCCAATTGTTCCTGAACCTTTTCAGACTTTGTGAATGCATTATTGATAATGATTCTCTTTAATCCTTCCATACCAACCCTAATCATATATTCTATTGAACTTTGTTCAATCAGTTCATATTTAATATAGGGACGGTACTTAGGATCGACAGTAACACCATCTTCGAGATACTTTGAAAATCTGGCATTAAACGGGATAATAGTCAAACGCCTGAGAACGGCCCCTGTTTTGTCTTTCATTCTTGGAATGTCATTGGCACTGAATAGCAATTTTGTGTATGGGTTAAATTCAAACGGATCCTGGCCTTTTCTCTCAGCCTTGATTCTGTTACCAGTAACAACTTTCTTAAATACAGCCACTTGTGAGCCTTGCAGAAAATCATCACCGATATCATCACCAATATTTGCCAGTTTACCAAACATCATTGATGTGCTGAAACGGTCACCTAATTCTTTCAGATCCAATGCTGATGTATTTGCTTCTCCAAGTATTGCTTTTACGCAATCCAGGAATGTTGATTTACCATTACTCTTATCACCTGTCAGGATGAATGCTTTTCCAAGTTCGTTCCTTCTGTAAAAACAATAACCAATACATTCTTCCAGCAGCATCCTGATAACCGGATCATTACAGGCAAGACGGTCAAGTGTTTCATCTGCCAATTCGTTGTAGGCATCCGGGTTATAGTCCCACGGTATTTTATTTGTAATAACCAAGTCTGAAGTAAACGGCTGCATCTGATCTGTAACAATATCGTAAATACCGTTCTGGAACGCTATATAACGGGCATCTGCTGTCGTTTTTTCTTCGGCTATTAATTCTAACAAGTCTAACACTTCCCGGCGTTGCGTCTTCTTCAGGTTTGGTATCTGCTGGATCATCACCTTCTCAATCTCCCGATACCCTACCTGATAGATTCCATCTTCATATACATGAAGCTGACCATTGATTCTGACTACATTACAGTTACTTTTTAGCCAATCTGCAAAACGTTCAAATAAGAATGTAGTACCATTGAAGAACACAGGTTTCTGAAAGGCTTCATCCCTAAGAATCACTTCCAGTTCTTCATCAGAAAGTGATTCTTTCAGGACGTATTTATTCAGGATCCTGATAGCTTCCCTTGTTTCATCTACCGTAAAACCATTTGCTGTAAGTGTCAGAATGTAGTTGAACAGAGCCTGATTCCTGCCATCTCCTGCATCCATGTCCAAGAAATCAGTAGCAGCTTTTACCGGAAGCATCCACTTTGGTAACTCCTGATAAGTACCACCTTCTTCAATATCCCATTCAATGAAACGCTCTTCACCATTGATCTTGATAACCTCATATGATGTTCTGGTTCCACATTTGATATCTGCTGTCAGACCAACAGCAAGCGGTACATGTGTGTGATTTCTGGTTACCTGATGATTTTTGAACAGAAAGTGTCTTCCCCTGGTGGTCTGGTATACTCTACAATCAAGCTGATAGTCTTCAACAATATCCATCATGATTTCTGACTGTTCATAATCATCAATATCAATCAGAATGGTGTCGTTTTCCAGAACTCCCCCGAAACCGGGAAGGTCTTTCACCTGCTCATAAGTTTTGAACCTGGTCTTATTCTTAAATTTTTCAACTGCTGCTTTTCCTTTGGTTTCAATATATCCTTTATAGAGCATCCTTCAACCACCTACTTGTTCCATTCTTTAATGCATTGTGTATGTATAAAAATCTCAGTTCCACGCTTTGTTTTGACATACTCAATATCAGAATCCTGTTCATATATCTGTTTACTACATACCGGGCATATACATGACCAATTACAGTCCTTTTTCTTTAATGCTTTATATCTATTCCACATTTGCTTTTTTGTCATTTGAACATTTGCCATCATCCCCACCTTTCCGGTACTATGCTGCAATACCAAACTGTTTCAATCTTCTTTTTGCTAAGTCTATATACCACTGTTTGTCCAGGTTCTGCGGTACTTTTACCCCATTTACATCATCATTGTATATAAAGCAATGATCTGGTGTATCTGCGAACTTTTCAGGTTTACCACGGGAACCGCCGCACTTTAATATCCTACCATCCTGCAACTCATTTGAAGCAAATACCCGGTAAGATTTATATGTATACCGCTGAGTCTTAGGATAATCGTAATATGTGTGTTTTACCCTGACACCCTCAACACGCTGGACAGGTATACAGTGTTCATGTTCTACATGTGAATATTTATCTGACAGTTTCACCAACTTCTGAAACTCTTTCAGATCATCACACTGATTTATTGTCTGTTCCACTGGTATCTTTTTGACCATATAATCAACAAGGGCTTTATTCAGAATTGGAAGATCATAATCAACCGCTGAAAGACCTTTCAGATACTTACCGATTCTTTCCACATCACCATCAGAAGAAATCCATAAGTAATTGTTTACATCCTTCTGATAGATTTCAGAAATATTGTCAAGTTCCAACATGATGGAACATTTGTCTGTACTGCAACGCTGTTCCCACTCCCAGCAGATATCATCAACCATTTCAAACGCTTCATCAGTGTCAGGAATCCAGATAATAAGACCATCCGTATTTGACTGGATCAATTCAAATCCAGGTATTACTTCCAGATGCTCAATCAGATCCAGTAACATCAGCTGACCGTTGATACACATGCAGTTATTGTTTCGTGGATCATATGCCGGGTTGGTTTTATCTTTCATAGCACCTGACAGTGCATTAAGCATTTTTTTATACGGTAACTGGGCCTTTTTCCATTGTTTAGCCAGTGCCTTATCACCTGCTTTTGCCGCCTGAATTTGTGCTTTTTTCATTTTCTTTCTGGTCACGTATACCTTCGGATAGTTGTCATTACCTGCTGCCCTGGTGACGAGTCCCCATGCAATCAGCATTGATGGATAATAGTTATTCACATCAACGTGTAATATCTGCCCTGTCTTATGAATTGGTTTTTCAGTTGCACCATGCAGGCCGCCAAAACCAAATGTATGAGGGATCCCAGCAACTACCGTTTCCAGTGAACGGTTATAAAAATATTTCTGCCACCGAAAAGAATCTGTCCAGTCACATTTTTCCATTTCTGACTTCCATTTCTTTTTCAGCTTTATACTATTGGCTTTCTCATAATTTTCTTTGGCTTTTGCATAATTCATCTTCATTTCTTCAGTACAATCTTTTACTGCTGTACTGAACCAATCTTGAACATATTTGTATTTGTTCAGTCTCAGACATGGGAGAAAGAAATAATCAAATTCATCATTAAAATCCTGTTTTGTACATCCAAGAACCTTTGCTGTGATCCTTGCTTCACTGCT
>QWCN01002270.1_pt1 | contig 25762 bp, 20 predicted proteins | sample 1972711 | NCBI WGS metagenome assembly QWCN01 (sample SAMN09866707, study PRJNA288562) | Human gut metagenome isolate term1_stool, whole genome shotgun sequencing... | isolation source: gut | host: Homo sapiens | place: USA: California
CTTCTATGCCGGCAGCCACGGCGACTGGATCGCAGATCTTTCCGCTGCGCTGAAGAACGACACCAAGGCACGCTTCCTCATCATCACCGAGAACCGCGGTGCGATCCCCAATATGCCCTATGACGCAATGGTGGAACTGCCCGCCTACATCGGCAAGAACGGCCCGGAGGTCATTGCCCGGGACAACATCCCGCTGTTCCAGCAGGGTCTGATGATGCAGCAGCTCAACAGCGAAAAGCTGCTGGTGGAGGGCTGCGTGGAAGGCAGCTACGAGAAGGTATTGCAGGCCTTTACCCTGAATAAGACTGTGCCCAGCATGAACGTTGCCAAGGCCATTCTGGACGATATGATCGAAGCCAACAAGGGCTACTGGCCGGAGCTGCACTGAGCAGCCGGCTTTCCCGCCGCCGCAGGCATTGCCGCCTGCGGCGGCTTTTTTGTACGCATTGACCTTTGCAGAGCAAGGGCTTATAATGAGTAGAACCAGTAAAAGCGAAAGGAAGCATCCCCATGCAAAACAAAGCATTTTCCATGGAAGATCTGTTTGCGTTTCTGAACGCCGGTGTCAGCGCGTTCCACTCTACGGCGGCCGCCGCGGCCATTCTGGAAGCCGAGGGCTACCGGAACTGCCCGGAGAGCGCGGCATGGCACCTTGTGCCCGGCGGCAAATACTACACCACCCGCAACGGCTCGGCCATTCTGGCCTGGCGGATGCCCAAAGGCCCGCTCACCGGCTGGCACGCCGCAGCCAGCCACAGTGACTCGCCTACCTGGCGCATCAAGACGCTGGACGGGGCCGACCACGGCTTTGCCCGCGCCGAGGTGGAGGGCTACGGCGGCATGCTGATGTCCACCTGGTTCGACCGGCCCCTGAGCGTGGCAGGCCGCCTGCTGGTGCGCACCGCCGATGGCGTGGAGAGCCGTCTGGTACACCCGGAGCGGGCACTGGCCTGCATCCCGAACCTGTGCATCCACTTCAACCGGGAGGCCAACACCGGCCTGAACTACAACCCCCAGGTGGACCTGCAGCCCATCTTCGGGGCCGAGGGCGGCAGCCTGAAGGACACCCTTGCCGCCGAAGCCGGGGGAAAGGCAGAGGACATCCTGGCCACCGACCTGGTGCTCTGCATCACCGAAAAGGCCCAGCGTGTGGGCCTGCAGGGCGAATATTTCATGTCCGGCCGCATCGACGACCTGGAATGTGCCTATGCCACCCTGTATGGTTTCCTGCAGGGGCGCGGTGAGGAAGCAGGCCGCGGCGACATCTGGGTGATGTTCGACAACGAGGAAGTGGGCTCTTCCAGCCGGCAGGGCGCACAGGGCAGCCTGATGAGCGATGTGCTGGCCCGCATTGAGGAGAGCCTTGGTGTGACGAAGGAACAGAGCATCCGCGCCCGCACCAACTGCCTGCTGCTCAGCGCCGACAACGGCCACGCCATCCATCCCAACCACCCGGAAAAGAGCGACCAGAAGCTGCCGGTGAACATGGGCGGCGGCGTCATCCTCAAGTACAACGCCCGCCAGACCTACACCACCAGCGGCCTGACCGGTGCCGCCTTTACCGCCATCTGCGAAAAGGCCGGGGTGCCGGTGCAGACCTTTGCCAACCGTGCCGATGTGGCGGGCGGCAGCACCCTGGGCAACCTGCTGGGCCGCCAGATCCTGATGCCCATGGTGGATATTGGCGTGGGCCAGCTGGCCATGCACTCGGCGATGGAAACGGCCAGCTGCAAGGATGCGGAGTATCTGGCCAATGCCTGCGCTGCCTACTACAACACCCCCATCTTCCAGCCGGAGGACGGGCAGTGGAAGCTGGGCCTGTGAGCGGGGCTGTGGTCGGGCGCTTTGCGCCCAGCCCCAGCGGGCGGCTGCATCTGGGCAATCTGGCCTGCAGCCTGCTGGCCTGGCTCAGTGCCAAAAGCCAGGGCGGCCGTATCGTGCTGCGCATCGAGGATCTGGACGCCGAGCGCTGCCCGCGCATTTACGCGGACCTGCTGGAGCAGGACCTTGCATGGCTGGGTCTTGTGTGGGACGAGGGCGGCAGCACCGGCGGCCCCCACGGGCCTTACTACCAGAGCGAATGCGCGGACATCTACACCGGGCAGTACAAAAAGCTGGAAGCGCAGGGCCTTGTGTACCCCTGCTTCTGTTCCCGCGCCCAGCTGCACGCGGCCAGTGCGCCCCACACCTCGGACGGCAACGTCATCTATCCCGGCACCTGCCGGGACCTGACCGCCGCCCAGATCGCCGAAAAGCGCAAAAAGAAGGCCCCGGCCTACCGGGTGCGGGTGCCGGACGAGGAGATCACCTTTTTGGACGGCTGCATGGGCCCCCACACGGAGAACTTGCTGCGGGACTGCGGCGACTTTTACCTGCGCCGGGCGGACGGCGTGTTCGCCTATCAGCTGGCCGTGGTGGTGGACGATGCCCGCATGGGGGTCACCGAGGTGGTGCGCGGGTCGGACCTGCTGTCCTCCACGGCGCGGCAGCTGTACCTGTACCGTCTGCTGGGCCTGCAGGCTCCAGCCTTTGCCCACTGCCCGCTGCTGCTGGCCCCGGACGGGCGGCGGCTGTCCAAGCGGGACGGAGACCAGAGCCTGGAGAACCTGCGGGAAAAATACACCGCGCAGGAGATCGTGGGCAAGCTGGCCTATGCCTACGGCCTGCAGCCGGAACCGGCGCCCTGCACGCCGGAAAGCCTCATCTCAGGTTTTTCCTGGGCAAAGGTGCCCAAGCAGGACGTCTGCCTGCCGGAGGGGCTGTTCTGAATCAAACTACAACAAAGGGCGGAAGCGCACGTTTTCGGTGCGCTGCCGCCCTTTTGCTTTGTGGGTCACTGCCCGGCAGTTTCCGGGCGGGGCATTCTGAAGGGATTCATTTAAGCGTGCCAGATCTGCGGCTGTTCGCTGCGCTCAGCGGCGCGGTTGAACAGGGCATCCAGCACCAGTGCCAGCAGGGCACCCAGCACCACGTCGATGCAGCTGTGCTGCTTGAGCAGCATGGTGGAACACACGATGGAGAAGCACAGCACATCGGCAGCCGGACGCATCCAGCGGCGGCGGGGCTCCTCAAACAGGCGGCAGCGGTGGTAGGCCAGCATCAGGGTCACCGAGTTGAACACATGGATGGACGGGCACACGTTGGTGGCAGTGTCGGTGCGGTACAGCATCCGAACGGCACGGGCAAAAAGATCGGTGCCCGGCACATAGTAGGGGCGCAGGTCCAGCCCGGTGGGCAGGATCACATAGCAGGCCAGTGCGATGGTCATACCGCCGAACAGCGGCAGGCACAGCCGCCAGAAGTCCTCGCGCGGGGCCTTCCACAGCAGGTAGAACAGGGTGAAGGGGATCCATGCGAACCATGCAAAGTAGGGCAGGATGGCGTATTTGCAGAAGGGGATCAGATCGTCCAGCCGGCAGTGCACCAGCAGGACACGGGGCATGGAGATCTGCGTCTCCAGAAAGTTGAAAGCGGACAGATACAGCAGAAAATACAGCGCCATGAACCCGATGGGGTGGCGCGCAAACCAGTTGCGTTTCATGGGAAAAAGCCTCCTTTTTGCGACAGGGCAAACTCTTAGCATTCAAAGATTATACGCCCACGTTGTTGCGAAAACAAGAAGGAAAGGTGACAACTTTGTCAAAAAACGAACGATTTATTTGTAGAATCTGCGTAAAATTGGCACCCAAAAGAACCTTCTGACTACAATACGATCCAGCGCGGCGTTTTCTTGCACAGGGCAAAAAAGAAAAACCGCCCGCACCCCGCAAAGGGTGCAGACGGCTTGGAAAACACAGGGGATCAGATGACGCTCTGTTCCATCCACCGGCCCCGTGCAAAGCGCACGAAGAAGCACAGCGAGCGGAACACCCAGTCCAGGAACATGCCCATCCAGATGGAGAGCAGACGGCCGTGGAAGCCCAGCACCATCACATAGCAGAAGCCCACCCGGAACACCCACATGGAAAGGATGCTCACGGCCATGGTAAACCGGGCGTCGCCGGCGGCGCGCAGGATGTTGGGCAGGGTGAAGCTGGACGGCCAGAAGAACAGGGACACAAAGTTGAACCACACCATCACCTGCAGGGCCATGGTCTGTGCCTCCGGCGAGAGGTTGAACAGGGAAATGACGAACCGGTTGGCAAACAGGAAGGCAGAAAGGTTCATGACCCAGGCACCGCAGTAGGCGGTGAGCAGCAGGCGGCGGGAGTAGTACACGGCCTGCTCCTTCTCCCCGGCGCCAAGGCACTGGCCCACCACGGTCAGGGCGGCCATGCCCACGGCGTTGGCCGGGATGTTCAAAAAGGTGGAGGCGGTGTTGGCCACGGCGTTGGCGGCAATGGCCGCCGTGCCCAGGGTAGAGGTAAGGCTGGACACCGACAGCTTGCCGATCTGGAACATGCCGTTCTCGATGCCGGCGGGGATGCCCACCCGCAGGATGCGGCGGATGAGGCCGCCGTCCGGTGCAAGGGCCCGCAGGCCGTCCACCCGCAGGGGGCAGGCGGGCCGCTGCAGCAGCCACAGCACCACCAGGCAGGACACCGCCCGGGACACCAGGCTGGCCAGGGCTGCACCCAGCACCCCCATGCCAAAGCCGTAGATCAGCACCGCATTGCCGCCAATGTTGATCACGTTCATCACCAGGCTGGACAGCATACTGATCTTGCTGTTGCCCTGGGCCCGGAACAGGGCCGCACCGGCGTTGTACAGGCCGATGAAGGGGTAGCTCAGCGCCGAGAGCAGGAAGTAAGTCTCAGCGTAGCGCATCACGTCGGCGTCAATGGAGCCGAAGATGCCCCGTAGGATGGCGTGGCGGCCCACTACGACCACGGCGGCCACCACCAGGCTGAAGCTGGCCAGCACAAACAGGATCTGTGCGGCGGCGGCCTTGGCGTTTTTGGGCTCCTGGTGACCGATGTACTGACTGGTGACCACGGCACCGCCGGTGGCAAGGGCGCTCATCACCTGGATCATCAGGGTGTTGAAGCTGTCTACCAGGCTCACGCCGGACACGGCGGCCTCGCCCACCGAGGACACCATCAGGGTGTCGGCCAGGCCGATGGTCACGCTCAGGGCCTGCTCGGCGATGAGCGGCAGCAGCAGTGCCACCAGCGCCTGCCGGGTGAAGAGCGGGTTGATTGGTTTTTGGGTGGTTGACATGGAAAACCTCCGCAGGATGAAAGGAACTTGATTCAGACACCTTTATCATACAGCGGATGGCGCAGAATTACAAGACGTTGTATACAAGAAATAGCAAAAAAGAATGAAGCTGGGTGCGTTTGCTCTACTTTACCCCCGCAGATAATTGTGCTAAAATAAATCCACAGCCTGTGTGTTCGTGCAGGGAGCACACGGCCGTACAACATGATAAGAAGCAGACCCGAAAAAAGGGGGAGAATTATGCCCAAAACAGCCCATAAAGTCGTGGTCATCGGGCACCGCAACCCGGACACCGACTCCATCTGCTCGGCCATTGCCTATGCAGAGCTGAAAAACAAGACCAGCGATCTTGTCTGCGAGGCCCGCCGCGCCGGCAAGATGAACCAGGAGACCGAATTCGTGCTCAAAAAGTTCGGGGTCAAGCCGCCGCGCATGTGCACCGACGTGAACCCCAAGATCCGCGATGTGGACTACCGCGAGATGCCCGGCATCCCCGGCACCACCAGCCTGCGCAAAGCATGGGAGATCATGCGCGACAAGCAGATCGACACCCTGCCGGTCACCAGCCCGGACAACGAGCTGGAGGGCGTGATCACGGTCAAGGACATTGCCACCGCCAACATGGACGTGTTCGACACCGGCATCCTGGCCAAGAGCCAGACCACCTACCGCAATATTCTGGAAACGCTGGGCGGCACCATGGTGGTGGGCCGCGAGGACGACGTGTGCACCACCGGCCACATCCGCATCGGTACCGCCACGCCCGAAATGCTGGAAAATACCGTGGAAAAAGGCGACATCGTCATCCTGACCAACCGCTACGAAAGCCAGCTGTGCGCCATTGAAAAAGAAGCGTCGCTGCTCATCATCTGCAACGGCTCCAAGGTGGGCCGCACCATCCAGCGCATTGCCGAGGAAATGGGCGTGGCCATCATGTCGGCCCCGGTGGACACCTACGCCGCCGGTAAGCTGATCAGCCAGTGCGCTCCCATCTCCTACTATATGACCCGCAGCGACATCATGAAGTTCACTCTCGTCACCCCGGTGGCAGACGTCACCCGCGTGATGGCCAAGGTGCGCCACCGCTATTTCCCCATCCTGGACGAGGACGGCAAATACTGCGGCATGATCAGCCGCCGGAACATCATCAATCTGCAAAAACGCCGCATCATCCTGGTGGACCACAACGAGGCCACCCAGGCCGTGGAGGGCTTTGACCAGGCTGAGATCCTGGAGATCATCGACCACCACCGCATCGGCAGCCTGGAGACCAGCGGCCCGGTGTACTTCCGCAACCAGCCGGTGGGCTGCACGGCCACCATCATCACCCAGATGTACGACGAGAACGACGTGGAGATCCCGTCCCAGACCGCAGGCCTGCTGCTGGCCGCCATCCTGTCCGACACGCTGGCTTTCCGCAGCCCCACCTGCACCGCAGTGGATGTGAACGCGGCCAACCGTCTGGCCGGCATCGCCGGGGTGGACATCGACGAGTTTGCCAATGAGATGTTCGAGGCCGGTGAAAAGCTGGACGGCAAGACCGCCGAAGAGGTGTTCCTGCAGGACTTCAAGGTGTTCATGTGCGGCGATATCCGCTTTGGTGTGGCGCAGGGCAGCTACATGACCCGCAAGAACCTGCTGGCCGCCGAAAATCTGCTGCGCCCCTATCTGGAAGAGGCCCGCAACAAGCAGAATGTGGAGGACATCTACATGCTGCTCACCGATGTGCCCAAGGAGGAGAGCGTGGTCATCAGCGACGGACGCTATGCCGCCGAGGTGCTGGCCGACGGGTTCGACACCCACCCGGCAGAGGACGGCAGCTGGACGCTGCCCGGCGTGGTGAGCCGCAAAAAGCAGTTCATCCCCGCATTGATGACGGCCTATCAGGAATTGTAAGAATGATGCACCGCGCGGTGCGATCCATCATTCCCCAAGAGGTTGCGATGTTTGATTTTCTGAAACAGAAGGACCGCACCCCGCCGGTTTTGCCGGAAGGCACGGTGCGGCGGCACTTTTCCATCTCCGGGCAGGTGCAGGGGGTGGGCTTCCGCTACCGGGCGCGCTACGCGGCCCAGGCGCTGGAGCTGACCGGCTGGGTGGAAAACGAGGACGACGGCAGCGTGACGCTGGAGGTGCAGGGCGACCCGGACAAGTTCCCGGAATTGTTCGCCATGATCCAGCGCAGCGACTATGTGCGCATCACCGACATCCGGCAGAAGGACCTGCCGCCCGACCCCTGGGAACGGGGCTTCTCGGTGCGCGGCTACTGAATCACAGATGCATGCAAAAACGGCGGACGCAAGTGCGTCCGCCGTTTTGCTCTTTCTATCTTCAGCCTGCAATTTTGAGGGGAGAGTTGGCAGTCCAGAGGGTGCCGTCCAGCAGCCGGGTCAGTGCCAGCGTTCCGTTGGCCGAAACACGGGCCGGGTCCAGCGCGTAGAAGTCGCTTTCCTTCAGGTTATCGGGGTCTGCCGTGGGGCTTATGCCCACCACACAGACCCAGTGCCCATAGGTGTCGCTGGTGGCAATGTGCGGGTAGTTCACCTGGGTCCAGCCGGAGCCGGACAGGTGATACTCGTAAGTAGAGGTGCGGTTGGCGTGTTTGTTCACACCGCTCACCGTGGTGTTTTTCAGGTGCACGATCACCGGCCGTCCGGCCGAGAGCTCGTTGTAAATGGTATGCAGGCAGGCAGACAGGTCCCCGGAATACCCGGTGTAGCCGCCTGCGGACCACACGGCACCGTTGGACCACATGCCGCTGCCGGAGCACGCCCGCCCGTCCAGAATGGTGCGGGCGTAGCGCAGTGCATACCAGCTGCATTTGCCGGAGGTCTGGTTGCCGATGGAAAGGATCTGGCTGTGGTCAAAAGTCAGCAGCCGGATGCCGTGTTTTTCCTGTAAGGCGGCGTGGGCGCGGGGCGCGGCAAGAGCAAGCAGCAGCACCAGCGCAAGTGCTGCTGCCGCCAGCTGCCGGGCTGCCCGGGCGGGACAGTGCTGCATGGGGAGATCATCCTTTGCCTGTTATTTTTACGACCTCATTTTAGCATGAAAAAATGGTAGAACTGTGTAATTTTTAAAAGTTCCGGCACGAAATCTGAAAAAAACTGCGCATCCTCCTTCAATGGGCGCAGAACAGGGTGTTCCGGGCATGGTGCACCCGGCTCCGGAGGGGGGTAAACCGATGACGGAGCGCTGCACCGCGACGGCTGCCGAGATGGCCGCAAAATAAACCCGGATCTTCCTGCCCCGGAGAGCACCCGCTCCCGGGGCTTTTTTGCGCCTTTTTGTGACAAACTCTGCCGCTTGTGATACAATAAAACCGTATTCTGATGCGAACAGAAAGGAACGTTCCATGCAGCTGTTTGAACTGGTCAGCCCACGGCTGTTCCGCCCATTGGCGGGGCCGAACCGGGCGTTTTATGCGGAGCTGCTGCTCCTGCTGTGGGAAGAGTGCCGCCATACGGCCGACTACAGCATTTCCCGTGCGGAGGCCGTCTCCCGCGCGGAGGATTATTTTGCGGCACTGGCAAAGCCCCTGACGCTGGACGCAGACGGTGCCGGCGATGAGGAGGAACAGCCCACCCGCGACCCCCATACGCTGGCGCTGGGCTTTCTGCTGCGGCTGCGCCGCACCGGCTGGCTGGAAGAGCAGCCCGGCAGTTACGAGAGCGAGCCGACCCTGGCCTTTGTGCCGGAAGTGGCCCCGCTGCTGGACGCGCTGGAAGAGATCCTGAATCCCCGTGTGGTCACCTACACCGGCAAGCTGTACAAGGCCTGGCAGCTGCTGCAGGGCGTGGGGGAAGAGAAGAACCCCTACGAGAATGTGCTGCGGGAGGTGGCTTCCGATCTGGAAGCGCTGAACAAATCCCTGCGGACGCTCAATGCGTCCATCGGCCACTACATCGACCGGCTCACCCGCAACCGCACCCCGCAGGAGGTGCTGGAGCTGTTTGACCAGTACGAAGAAAAGGTGGTGGCGGCGGCTTACCATCGCTTCAAGACCAGCGACAACCTGTTCAATTACCGCGCCTATCTGGAGGAAGGGCTGGACGCCTGCGAGGAGCAGTATCTGCCCCAATTGGCACTGGATTACGCCCGTGTGGAGCGCTGCGCCCCCGGCGAGGCTGCGCCCCGTGTGCGGGCCCTCATCCAGCAGCAGCGGGACGCGCTGGAAGAGATGAGCAACCTCATCCGGGAGATCGACGCCAGCCACATCCGCTACCGCAAGCGGGCCGTGCAGCGGGCACAGTTCCTGCTGCTGAGCGACCGCTCGTCTCAGGGCAGCGTCACGGCCCTGCTGCGCCGCTACGCCGAGGACATCCGCACCCCGGACCAGCTCTTTGAGCCGGATGACGGCCCGGTGGCCGCCCATCTGCATCTGTACCCGGCGGCTGCCTTTGGCGAAAAGTTTTTGTACCCGCCGGCCGCGCCCCGCACGGCGGCCCCGCTGGCCCCGGTGCAGGCGGAAACGCTGGACCCGGACCAGCTGCGCAAAGAACAGCAATTGCTGCTGGACTACGCCCGGCTGGCTGTCACCGAAGAGAACGTGGCCCTGCTGGCACAGCAGGCACTGGCTGCCCGCCCGCAGGTGGAAGCATCCACCCTGGCGGACGAATATCCGGGCGATTTTGCCCGCATCATCGGCCTGCATACCTATTCTCAGTCGCCGCACCGGAACTATGACATCCGGCTCACGGGCAACTGGGTGGAGCGCGGCGGCTTCCGGTTCGAGGACTTTGTCCTGACCCGCCGCAAGGAGGAAAACGATGGCAACGATTAACATGCTGGAAGAGACCGCAAACTACCTGCTCAACCACTGCTTCGTGCTGGGCAGCGTGGAGGATCAGCGGGCAAAATATCTCTATGTGCAGGATCATCTGCCCGAGGTGCGGGCGGTGTTCAAACCGCTGGGCTACGCTGTGCTGCTGTACCCGGCCCCGCTGCAGGCGGCGGCCCTGGTCAACGAGCACGAGGGCAGCCAGGCCCGGCTGCTGAAATACGAGAGCATCCTGCTGCTGGTGCTGCGGCTGCTCTACCTGCAAAAGCGGGAGAGCCTTGCCGCCAGCGCCGATCAGGTGCTGGTGACCGTGGAAGAGGTGCAGACCGAGCTGCAGAAGATGAACCTGCCCCGCAGGCTGGACCAGCAGACGCTGGAAAGGCTGATGCGCACCCTGCGCCGGTACAATCTGGCCCGACCGGTGGGCCGGCTCTCCGGGCTGGACAGCCGCATCGAGGTGTTCCCCACCGTGCTGCTGGCCCTGCCGGATGCCGACCTTGCCGACGCAGCGGCAGAGAGCGCCCGCACCCGCACCGAGCTGGGACTGTATGAACGGCCGGAAGGGGCCGACACCGCCGCAGGGGAGGCAGAAGCATGATCGAACTCAAACGCCTGAAACTCATCAACTGGCACAACTTTGAAAACGTCACCTTTGACTGTGCCCGCCTGACCTATATGATCGGCGTGAACGCCGTGGGTAAGACCACCATTCTGGATGCCATCCGCTACTGCCTGACCACCAACCGCAACTTCAATGCCCTGGGCAATAAGAAGAGCGGCCGCACCCTGCAGGGCTCGGTCCACGCTAAGCAGCGCGGGGAAAACGCTTACCGCCGCCCCGGCCATACCGTGGCCTACATCGGGGCGGAGTTCTACGACAGTCTCAAGCGCGCCCCCTTTGTCATCGCGGTGCGGGTGGAGTCGGAAGGCCCCATGCAGGAGCTGCACCCCGGCGACCAGACCTGGTACCTCTCCGAGGATGGCTGCACGCTGGAACAGCTGCCCTTCATCGACCCGCGTACCGGTGCCCCCAGCGCCAAGGAGGACTTCAAGCCCGCCGTCGGCCGACTCTCCTACACCCGCAGCCCCAGCGAAGCCCGTGACCGCATCTGCCGGGCGCTGGGCATCGGGCGGGCGTCCAGCCCGCTGGGCAAAAAGTTCAACGAAGTGTTCCAGATGGGCACCAGCATGGACGAGATCCCCAACTTCCGGGAATTTTTGTACCAGTACATCCTGCCCCAGCCGGAGCTGGATCTGGAAGCACTGCAGGGCGACCGGCTGGAGCTGGAAAACCTGCACGCTGTGCTGGCCGAAGCCCAGACCCGCGCCGATGCACTGGAAGAGATCGTGAACTATGGCCGCGAAGCCGCCGGAAAGCAGACCGAAGCCCTTGTGAACCGGGGCGCGGCCCTGCTGGCCCGTGCTGCTGCCGACGGCGGGGAACAGGACGTGTGGCAGGGCCATCTGGACGCCGGACACCGCCAGCTGGAGGCCCTGAACGCCCGCTATGCCGAGGCCAAGAACGCGGAGGCGGAAGCCCGCCGCGCCTACCTTGCCGCCCACAGCGCAGCCGGTGCCAGCGGCGAGGGCCGGGCACTGGATGCCATGGAGGAAGAACTGTCCCGCCGCAAGACGGCGCAGGATGCAGCCGCCCGCAAAGCCGCGCAGGCCGAGGATGCCGCATCCAAGGCCGAAGCCCTGCTCACAGCCCTGCGCCGCAGCGGGTTTGCTTCCGGCTGGAAGCTGGAAAACCTTACCGCCGACACCCTGCCGCAGCTCACCGACTGGCTTGCCGCGCAGGAAAAACCGCTGGAAGAAGCCTACTTTGCGGCCCGGCAGAACACCGCCGCCCTGCGCAAAGAGCAGGCGGACAAGCGCGCCGAGCTGGACGCCGTGTCCGGCGGCAAGTGGGTGTACCCCCACGGCGATGCCGCCACCCGTGTGCGGGATGCCGTGAACGCGGAGTTGAAGAGCCGCGGCATGCAGCCGGACGCCAAGATCTTCTGTGAGCTGCTGGCCGTGGCGGACGAGAGCTGGCAGGACTGCGTGGAAGCCTGCCTGGGCGACCGCCGGTTCGACATCCTTGTGCCGCCCGCCCATTACGAGGCCGCCAAGAGCGCCTTTGTGGCCATGAAGGACAAGGTGGGGCCCATCAGCCTGCTGGACACGCCGGGCATCCGCAAGGCCAACCGCCATGCCGAGACTGCCCCGGCGGACAGTCTGGCGGCACAGGTCACCAGCGAAAACCCGCTGGCGGCCCAGTACGCCGACACCATCCTGCGGCGCATCGTCTGCTGCGACACCCCTGAAACACTGGAACAGTACCCGGACAGCGCCACCCGCGACCTGCTGCGGCACCATCCCTTCCGGCTGGAGCGTCTGCGCACACCGCAGCGCTATATCGGCCTGGAAGCCCGCCGCGCCCGCGCCGGGGCACTGGCCGAAGAGCTGGAAGCTCTGGCCGAGCGCACCCGCACCGCCGCCCAGACCGAGCAGAACCTGAAAACCGCCTACGACCAGTACCAGAACTTCCAGCGCGGCACCGCGCCGCAGCAGCTGGCCGGCCTGTGGGAGGCCCGCACCGCCGCCGAAAAAGCCCGGAATGCGGTGGCCGAACAGGAGGGCAAGCTGGCCGAATACCGCGAGAACCCCCTGCTGCAGGAGATGTACCGCGAGGAAGAAACGCGGGAAGCCGCCTGGGAAGCCGCCCGCACCGCTGTGGAGCAGGTGGGCGGCGACATCCGCGTGTGTGAAAAACAGATCGCTTCCTGCGAAGCCGAACAGAAAAAGGCCGGGGAGACGGCACAGCAGAGCGCCGACGCGGCCCGGAAGTTCTTTGCGGCCCATCCGCTGCTGGAGCCGCTGGCCCGCACCCGGATGCAGGCCCTAGCTCCGGCCGACAAGCCCGCAGCCGCCGCACAGGCCGCCGAAAAGGCACAGGCCCGGCTGGACGATGCCCTGACGGCCTACCTCACCGGCACGCTGGAACCCGCCCAGAAGGCCTACAACGAGCACTACGTCTGTGATTACCCGCTGGGTCTGGCGGGGCTGGACCAGTACCGTGCCCAGCACGAGAGCCTTGTGCGCATCGACCTGGAACGCTACGCCGCCCGTCTGGAGCAGGCCCAGCGCGACTGCAAGGACCGTTTCCGCAAGGACATCCTGTTCCGCATGAAGGACGACATCTTCAATGCCCGGCGGCAATTCCGGGAGCTGAACAAGGTGATGGAACAGCTGACCTACGGCGAAGAAGTCTACCGCTTTGAGCTGGAGCCCAGCCGTGACCCGCAGCTGGCTGCGTTCTATCAGGTCATCGTGGACAAGGGCAACCAGCAGATGACCGAGGGCGACTCGCTGGACAACCTTGCCGCCACCGCCGACCCCGCCTACGAGCGGCAGGTGGATGCGCTGATGGAAAAGATCATGGCGGATGTGGACGAGAACACCCGTGCCCGGCAGGAGGGCCGCACCGGCACCACCACCCTGTCGGATTATGTGGACTACCGCACCTATCTGGATTACGACATCAAGGTGACCAACCGGGTCACCGGCCAGCAGGCATACCTGTCCCGCGTCAGCCGCGACTCCTCCGGCGGCGAGAATCAGGCACCCTTCTATGTGGCCATCTGCGCATCCCTGCTGCAGATCTACCAGAAGAGCGAGAACAGCATCCGTCTGGTGCTGCTGGACGAGGCTTTCAGCAAGATGACCAGCGACCGCATCCGCCCCATGATGGAGCTGTTCCGCCGCCTGCAGCTGCAGGTGCTGCTCATCTCCACGGTAGAAAAGAGCACCGCCATCCAGCCCTACTGCGACATCACCTATTCCATCGTGCGCCACGGCGACGCCAACGCCATTGCGCCCTTTGTCCGCCTGTCGGCGGAATGAGGTGTGCGCCAGAGCATCCTAAACAAAAAAGAAGCACGCTGCGGCGTGCTTCTTTTTTGTTTTCTTATCGCAGCGGCAGAACGTCCTCGTCCTCGTTGATCTCCTCCAGGGTGCCGTCCGCAAAGTACCAGGCTTTGCCGTACAGCGCCTCGTGCCCGTCGGAGCACATCAGGTAGGAGCCGTCCGGCAGAGCGAGGAAATGCCGTTTTCTGCTGTCGGCCAGGGCAATGTCCTCCATCCGCTGTCCGTCCAGGATGTGCTCCCGGATGAACTGGTAGTGGGGCAGGATGCGCGTTTTGGTCAGGCCGAGGCCGTTCAGCCAGCGGCAGTAGCCGGGGTCGGCGGCTTCGCCCGGCTCCTCCGGGGCGGCATACACCAGCCGGGCGGCGTTCATGCTGCCGGCGCTCACGCCCAGCACGATGCCGTGGTAATTGTGGAACAGCCCCGGCAGGCCCAGCTGGGCAAAAAAGTGGTTCTGGGTGGGTACATGGCCGCCGCACAGCATCACAAAGCCGCTGCGGGGCAGCAGGGTGCCGATCTCTTCCTGATTGCGGGCGTCGCAGGGCACAAGTTCGGTCAGGGGCAGGTGGGCGTCCGCAAAGCTCTGCAGGAATACCCGGCACATCTCGTCGTTCTGGGCGTAAGCGTGGGGGTCTGCCGCGATGGCAAGGCCCCGCACCGGGTGGTCCGGCCACACGGCCCGCAGGTTTTCCAGAAAATGATTGCGTCTGTCCAGTACCGGCACCGCCGGGCCGGGCTCAAAGGGGCAGCCGCTGGGGCTGCTGGTCAGAAATAACGTCATAGTTCTTCCTCACAAAACGGTGAATAAAAGCTATGCCCATTCTAGCACGATTCTCGCCCCGGCGGCAGAGCCAGAATCACCAAAAAAATCCCCTGCTTTTCGCCGTTTCGCAAAAAGCAGGGGAGAAGGTTACGCCTTGCGGTAATGGAATACCTTGTCTTTGGTGACGAACATGGCCGCGCTCACGGCCAGGGCAGCCAGTTCGGCGGCGGTCACGGCCAGCCAGATGCCGTCAATGCCCAGAATGGCGGGCAGGATGAGCACCGCCGCGATCTGGAACACCAGCGTGCGCAGGAAGGAGATCAGCGCACTGGTCACGCCGTCGCCCAGCGCGGTGAAGAAGGAGGAGGCATACACGTTGAAGCCCATGATGACAAAGCTCAGGGCGTACAGCCGGAAGGCTCGGCTGGTCAGGGCCAGCAGCTCCGGGTCGTAGCCCACGAAGAACCGTGCCACATAGGGGATGATGACCATGGATGCGGCGGTCAGGGTGACGGCCACCACCGCAATGAGCCGCAGGCTCTTTTCATACAGGTTGTGCACCTCGGCACGGTTGCCTGCACCGTAGTGGAAGCTGACGATGGGCGCACTGCCGAAGGCGTAGCCCACATACACGGCAATGAACAGGAAGCAGGCGTACATGATGACGCCGTAGGCGGCCACGCCGTTTTCCCCGGCAAGGCGCAGCAGCTGGTAGTTGTACAGGATGTTCACCAGCGACATGGACAGGTTGGTCATCAGCTCGGAGGAGCCATTGATGCAGGCGTCCAACAGCACCTTGCTGTATAGCTGCGTTTTGCACAGGTGCAGGCGGCTGGTATTCTTGTGGTCGAGGAAGTAGAAGATCGGCAGCAGGCCGCCCACGATCTGGCTGAGGAAGGTGGCAATGGCGGCACCCTCTACGCCCCAGCCCCAGACGCCCACCATCAGCACATCCAGCACCATGTTGGTGCAGCCGGCAGCCACCGTGAAGTAAAAGCCGAGGTGCGGCTTTTCGGCGGTGACAAAGAAGCTCTGGAACATGTTCTGCAGCGCAAAGGTGGGCAGCGACAGCATCAGGATGCGGCCGTAGCGCACGGCGTAGTCCAGCAGCTCGCCCTTGGCACCCAGCAGGATGGCAATGGGCCGCAGCAACACAAGCCCCAGCACGGCCAGCACCGAGACGGAGATGGCGGCGGCCAGCAGGAACATGGTAAAGTAGCGGTCGGCCTTTTTCTGGTCGCCCTCGCCCAGCGTGATGCCCACGATGGCGCTGCCGCCGGTACCCAGCATGAAGCCGATGGTGGCCAGCAGCTGGGGCAGCGGCATGATCAGGTTGACCGCCGCAAAGGCCGTTTTGCCCACAAAGTTGGACACGCACAGGCCATCTACGATGCCGTAGATGGAGGTGAACAGCATGGTGCCCACGGCGGGCAGCACGAACCGCAGCAGGCGCGGGTAGGTAAAGTGATCCGACAGTTGGATTTTTTGCTTGGACACGAAAAACTCCTTTCGACAGGAAACAAAACAGGCCGGATAAGCTCCGTGAGTGCACGCCCGGCCTTCCTCTTCTTCCTCACTACGGCAAGGAAGCCTCCGGCGGGGCGCTGTCTGCACGGCATCTTATCCGGCCCGTCCAAATTACGTTGGAAACGGTCCTCCGATGACCGAAAAAAAGTATAGCAGAATCCATTTATTTGTCAAGAGCAAAAAATACGCCCAAAAGCGAAAATTCATAAAATATCTCTTTTCCATTTTTATCAGACCTGTTAGAATGATAAACAGTTTTGATTTTTCCGGAAAGGAGTTTTCCTGTTTTGCTGAAACGATTCTATACCGCCGTCGTGCACCGGCGCAGAGCGGTGCTGGCCGCGTTCGTGCTGGCCGCCGTGCTGAGCGTGTTTGCTTCCCGGGCGGTGCAGGTGGACTACGACATCAACGACTATCTGCCGCCGGACTCACCCTCCACCATTGCACTGGAGCAGATGAACAGCGCCTTTACCGGCGGCATCCCCAACATGCGGGTCATGGTGCGGGACGTCACGGTGCCCGAGGCACTGGACTACAAAGAAAAGCTTGCCGCCATCGACGGCGTGGAGGCCGTGACCTGGCTGGACGACAGCCTGGACGTGACCGTGCCGCTGCAGATGCAGGACACCGCCACGGTGGAGACCTATTATAAGGACAACTGCGCGCTGTTCACCGTGACGGTGGAGGATGCGAACCGTCTGGAGGCTGTGGCGGCCATCCAGGACCTGATCGGGGAGGACAATGCCCTGGCCGGGACCGCGGTGTCCACTGCTGTGGCTACCAACTCCACCGTCACCGAGGTGGCCAAGATCGCGGCCATTGCGGTGGTGTATGTGCTGTTCATCCTGATCCTGACCACCGATTCCTGGGTGGAGCCGCTGCTGGTGCTGGCGGGTCTGGGGGCGGCCATCCTCATCAACAACGGCACCAACCTGATGTTCGGCACCATTTCCTTTGTGACCAACGCCGCCGGCAGCATCCTGCAGCTGGCCGTGTCACTGGATTACTCGGTGTTCCTCATCCACCGCTTTGCCGAGTGCCGGGCCGCGCGCCCGGACGCCAGCGCGGAGGACTGCATGGTGGAGGCCCTGTGCAAATCCACCGGGTCCATCCTGTCCAGCGGCCTGACCACGGTCATCGGCTTTCTGGCGCTGGTGCTCATGCAGTTCCAGATCGGCCCGGACCTGGGCCTTGCGCTGGCCAAGGGCGTGGTGCTGAGCCTTGTCACCGTGTTCACCTTCATGCCGGCGCTGACGCTGGTGTGTTACCCGTGGATGGATAAGACCCACCACAAGCCTCTGCTACCCGGCTTTGACAAGTTCGGGCGGTTTGTGTCCCGCATTATGCTGCCGGCGGCGCTGGCGCTGGCCGTTATCATGGTGCCCAGCTATCTGGCCTCCAACAACAACGAATACTACTACGGTGCCGCCCATATGTTCGGCACCAACACCCGTCTGGGTGCCGATACCGTCGCCATCGAAGAGACGTTCGGCAAGAGCGATACCTGGGTGGTGCTGGTGCCGGAGGGCGACACCGCCACCCAGGCCGAGCTTTCGGATGCGCTGCACGCCATCCCGGAGGTGACGGGCATCCTGTCCTATGTGGACAACGCGGGCGCGTCCATCCCGCCGGAGTTCGTGCCCTCGGACACCCTGAAACTGCTGGTGTCCGGCGGCTACACCCGCATGGTGCTCACCGTGAACGCCGACACCGAGGGCGACGCGGCCTTTGCACTGGTGGAAAAAGTGCGTGCCACGGTGCAGCAGTATTACCCGGATGCGTATGATCTGGCCGGGCAGGGCGTGAGCACCTACGACCTGATGGACACCATCACCGCCGACATGGTCAAGGTGAACCTGCTGGCCATCGGCGCGGTGTTCCTGATCCTGCTGCTCATGAAGCGTCAGCTGCTGATGCCGGTCATTCTGGTGCTGAGCATCGAGACGGCCATCTGGATCAATCTGGCCATCCCGTATTTCCGGGGCCGCCATGTGTTCTACATTGCTTACCTCATCATCAGCACCATCCAGCTGGGTGCGACGGTAGACTACGCCATCCTGTTCTCGGACCGGTATCAGGAGTTCCGCGAGACGCTGGACAAAAAGCAGGCCATTGCCGCCACCGTGTCCACCGTGACCACCTCGGTGATCACCACGGGCAGTGCGCTGGCGGTGGTGGGCTTCCTGATGGGGGCCATCTCCACCAACCAGCTGCTGGGCCAGCTGGGCAACTTCCTGGGTGTGGGCGGTCTGGTGTCGCTGGCCATCGTGCTGCTGGCTCTGCCGGGCTATCTGTATCTGGCCGACCCGCTCATCATCAAACCGAAAAAACAGCCGAAGGAGGCTTGACGAGATGAAACAGAAGATTGTGCGCCGGGCATCGGCGCTGGTGCTGGCAGGCTGTCTGCTGGCCGGGGCGGCCCTGCCGGCCCTTGCGGCCTCCGCCAAGGAAGAGGTCATCTATGCCAATCTGGATGCGTCCGGCACCGTGACCGGCGTGTACGCTGTGAACAGCTTTGCCGTGCAGGCGGGGGACACCGTCACCGACCACGGCAGCTACACCGCCGTGCGCAATATGACCACCACCGACCCGCTGGAGCACAGCGGCGACACCGTCACCGCTACCGTAGCACAGGACGGCAAGCTCTACTATGAGGGCACCATGGACACCGCCACCGCGCTGCCGTGGCTCGTGAAGCTGACCTACACGCTGGACGGGGCCGAGATCGCCCCGGAAGAGCTGGGCGGCAAAAGCGGTGCGCTGACCATCCGCCTGCAGGTGAGCCGCAACCCGGATTGCACCGGAGATTTCTTTGACCAGTATGCCCTGCAGGTGACCATGACGCTGGACACCGACCGGGCACAGAACATCGTGGCTGATGGGGCCACCATGGCCAATGTGGGCAGCAACAAGCAGCTCTCCTACATCCTGCTGCCAGGTTCGGACAGCGACGTGACCGTGACCGCCGACGTGACCGACTTTGCCATGAACGCCATCTCGCTGAACGGCGTGAAGCTCCGGCTGAACCTCGACCTGGACGGGGCCGACCTGACCGGCATGCTGGACCGGCTGCAGAGCGGTTCGGTACAGCTGGACGACGGTGCCAACGCGCTGGCAGACGGCATTGCCCAGGTGCAGGCGGGTCTTGACACCCTGAACGGCAAGTCCGGCGAGCTGACCGGCGGGTCCGCCAAGGTCAAGGCGGCCCTGGCCCAGATGCAGACCGCCCTGAACGGCGTGTCGGCCTCCACCGACCAGCTCACCACCCTGCTGGACGCCTCCACCCAGATCCAGAACGGCATTGCCCAGCTGGACGCCGGTGCCGCCCAGCTGGATGAGCAGGTGAGTTACGACGCTTACAAGGCCATCCTGAAGGAAAACGGGCTGGACCTGGACCAGCTGAAGGACGGCAACGCGAAAGCTATGGAGCGGCTGGAACAGCTGGCCAGGGTGATGCCCCAGCTCAAGGACGTCATCCTGCTGCTGAAGGGCTCCAGCGCCAACATCGACGCGATGGAGACCTACCTGAACACGGTGCACGACGGTGTGGCCCAGCTGCACGCGGGCAGCAGCACCCTGAACAGCCAGTACGGGCAGTTCGATGCCGGGGTGCGTCAGCTGGCCAATGCCCTGACCGGGATGCTGGGCAACCTTTCGGTGCTGACCGACGGCGTGAACCAGCTGGCCAGCCAGTACGGCCAGCTGGACAGCGGTCTGAACGCCTACACCGACGGTGTGGCCCAGCTGAAAGCCGGAGTGCAGCAGCTGACCGACGGTGCCGCCCGGCTGACCGCCGGCACCGGAGAGCTGCGCAGCAATGTTTCCGGGATCGACATGGGCGACCAGCTGGACAGCCTGCTGGCCGGCCTGAACGGCAGCATCGAGGTGGAGAGCTTTACCTCTGCCGAGAACACCGATGTTTCCGCCGTGCAGTTCGCCCTGCAGACGGTGGCCATCGAGGCCCCGGCCCCGGCGGCAGAGCCAGAGGCCGCCCCCGTGGCGCTGACTTTCTGGCAGAAACTGCTGAAGCTGTTCGGGCTGTATAAGGGTTAAAGAAATTCATTATGATAAGAGCAGGATCGGACAGCCCGCGGGCTGTCCGATCCTGCTCTTATTTCTTACTTACTCAAAATGATACTCCACCAGCTCGCAGTTGCGGATGCCGGCCAGGGCGTATTCTTCGTTGGTCATGTCGTGGAAGTAGGATTCCACCACCCGGGCGATGCCGTTGTGGGCCACCAACAGGTAGGTCTTGTCCGGTTGGTCCCGCAGTTCGTCCAGCAGGTTGTAGATGCGCTGGGCCAGCTGCAGCATGCTCTCGCCGCCGTCATAGCGGTCGGCAAAGCAGGTCTTGGAGATGCGGAACTTCTCGCCGTTGCGGGGCGTGCCCTCGTAGCGGCCGAAGCACTGCTCCCGCAGGCGCGGCTCACACCGGGCGGGGATGCCGGTGGCATCGGCGATGGCTTTTGCCGTGTCGGCGGCGCGGGACAGGGGAGAATACAGGATCTCGTCGATGGCATAGCCGCCGGCCTTCACCTTCTGGCCCAGGGCCCGGGCCTGTGCACGGCCCCGCTCGGTGAGGGGACTGTCGGTCATGCCGCAGATCTTGTTTTCCACGTTCCACACGGTCTCGCCGTGGCGGGTAAAATACAGCTTGTGCATGGCAGCTCCTTACTCGGACTCTTCGTCGGTGCGCAGTTCGTCCCGGATCGTATCGCAGAGGTCCGTGATGTCACTTGTCAGATGGTCAGTGGTCAGCCGGTCCAGAAAGTCGTAAACGCGCTCGTCACCAAAAGCATGTCGCTCGTGGTTTTCGTTGAGGATATCGCCCCAGTCGCTGCCCAGAACGGTGCGGAATGTTTCCAGAGGGAAACAATGGACCAAAAGGAACACGTTCCGCATGGCAAGGTGGAATACAAAGCTGGCGCTCAGGCCGGTGCCGAGCAGCTTTTTTGCGCAGCCGGATGGGAGACACTCCATGGCTTCGTCTGCAAAAGCCCGCTCCAGAAGGGCGGGGTCATAGGCGTTGGCCTCTTCCAGAAGAGCGGGGATCTCATCTTCCGGAAAGCCAAGAAAACGCAGAGCGTGATTCAGGTCCATAAAGTCCTCCTTACTTGCAGTAGCCCGCTTCGATCTCCTGGATGCGGGCATAGAAAAAGTCGTTGGCGGGGGTGGGCATGCCGTGCTTTTTGGCCCGGGCGCGCACCACACCGGCAAATTCCTCCACCTCGGTGGGACGCTTTGCCAGCACGTCCTGCCGCATGCTGGGCATGCCGTCCGGGTTGAAGGTGGGCATGGCAGTGCGCAAAAACTGCTCGTCGTTGTCGCGGGGCAGGGGCACGCCCTCCAGATTGGCCAGCCGGATGACCTCCTGCATGGCCTCGTGCATCTTGGCCTGTGCCTCGGCCGACCGGCACAGCCCGCCGTAGGTCAGGTCAAAGGCGGCGGCTGCCTGATTCAGACCGTCGTTCACCATCAGCTTGTTCCACTGCTTGTACAGGATGTCGCTGCAGGGTTCGTTGGCGATGCCGCAGGCGTCCAGATAGTCGGCCACGGCCTGCACACGGCCGGTCATAGCACCGTCCCGCTCGCCGAACTGGATCTTGCCTGCCTGGTTGAACACCAGTGTGCGGCCGCTGCGGGTGGCATCCATACCGATGGCCACGCTCCACAGGGTGCGGCCAGGGTAGGCGGTTTCGATGTGCTCCTCGCTGGTGATGCCGTTGAGCACGCTGAGGATGACGGTGTCCGGGCCCACAAAGTTCTTCATGTCGGCAATGGCCTGGTCCAGCACGGTGGCCTTCACCGCCACCAGCAGCAGGTCCACCGGCTTGCCCTGGGCCGGGGTGACGTAAGAAAACCGGCATTCCTCGCCGTTGCACACCACCGGCTGGGCGGCGTAGCGGGCAATGCGGGCTTCGTCGGCAATCACCTGCACGCCGGGCATTTTGCGCCCGAACAGGATACCAAGGGCCCCCAGACCGATGAGGGCCGAAGTTCTGATCTGATTCATAACAGTTCCTCCGAGATCTTCTGCAGGGTGCCGTCCGGCAGCAGGTGCACCCGGCTGCCCTCGTCGATGCCCAGCCGGGTGAGTTCTTTGTCCGGGCAGGGCAGGGTGCAGCAGGCACCGTCGGTGCCCTCCAGCACCACATCGCACAGCACGGGCTGCCCGGCGGGCAGTTCCTCACAGCCGTACATCTGCTCTTCAATGCGCAGCACACGGTATTCCGGCATGGCACAGCGCTCCTTTGCATTTATGGTAAGTATAATCGTATTATAGCGCAACCGGCTGCCGCCGTGCAAGAGGTTCCTTTGCCGGGTCTTTGCCGCCCCGGCGGCTTGACAGTGCGGTAGGGGAATTGATACAATAAACAGTATCACACAAAACGGGGGAACAGCATGAATATTACGGAACTGCGTTATCTGGTGGCCATCATGAAGTGGGGCTCGGTGAGCGCGGCGGCAAAGCAGATGTACGCCGCCCAGCCCAACGTGAGCAAGGCGCTGAAGAACCTGGAAGAGGAATACGGCATCCGCATGTTTGAGCGCTCGTCCACCGGCATGATCCCCACCGAACAGGGACGGCACTTCATCGAGCAGGCCCAGCGGGTGCTGCAGGAGGTGGATCGGCTGGACGCTGACGCCCGCCGTCGGCAGGGCGAGTGCGCAGAGCTGCGGGTGGCCCTGCCCCATGCCACCTATGCGTCCTATGCGGCGGTGGATTTTCTGCAGCAGGCGGCGGGCAGCGAGCAGCTGCGGGTGCACATCCGGGAGGCCGGTTCCATGGAGGGGCTGGACTTTGTGCTGCGCCGGGGCTACCATCTGGCCCTGCTGCGCTACGCCGAGGAGGACGAGGACTACTACAGCCGCTACTGTGCCCGGCGCGGGCTGCACCGGGAGCAGATCATGGAGTTCGAGTACCGGCTGCTGGTGAACCGCGACAGCCCTCTGGCCCGGCACGAGGTGCACGACCTGGCCGAGCTGAACCGCTACACCGAGGTGCTGCACGATGACTTCCAGCTGCCGGGCGAGGAAGGCAGCAGCCTGCGCTGGCAGGTGAACGAAAACCGTCGGGTGCATGTGTACGAGCGGTGCAGCCAGTTTTCCATTCTGCAGAGCCTGCCCACGGCCTACATGTGGGCGTCGCCCATGCCGCAGCGGGCACTGGAACAGTACCATCTGGTGCTGAAAAAATGCCCGGCCCAGAACCAGCGTATGCGGGATGTGCTGGTGTACCCGGACAAGGGCGGGCTGCGGCCGGAGGAAGAAAAGTTCATCGAGCTGCTGCGCCGTCAGGCGGCCCTGACCGTAAAGTAAGGGGCAGACCGGTTAAGAACTGGTAAAAACCAGGACCGCAAAAACCGCCGGGATCGGCAAAGAAATTTGACCCCACAGCCGGAACGATGTGTCGTTCCGGCTGTTTTTGTGTGCAGATAAGCGCAAAAAAGAAACGGAGCTGCAACTAAAAAACTTTGCTGGTATATCAATTTGGATATGCCGGTATGCCGGAACCAGAGTATCGCTTTTATGAAAAATATGTTAACATGAGCACAGAAAGTTGGCTGTCCTGCATGGAAAAGATGGGATGATTTTCCAGACGGAACAGCAAAACCGAAAAGGAGGTTTCTGGTATGATCAGTTTCTTACTCTGTCTTGCGATCCTGATCGTGGGCTATTTTGTCTACGGTAAGATCGTGGACAACACCTTTGGCCCGGACGACCGCGAAACGCCCGCTGTGCGCATCAACGACGGTGTTGACTATGTCGTGATGCCTCAGTGGAAGCTGTTCCTGGTCCAGCTGCTGAACATTGCAGGTCTGGGCCCCATCTTCGGTGCCATGCAGGGCGCTTTGTGGGGGCCGGTGGTCTTTTTGTGGATCACCTTCGGCACCATCTTTGCAGGCGGTGTGCATGACTACTTCTCCGGCATGATGAGCGAGCGCAACGACGGCGCTTCCATTGCCGAGATCACCGGCAAGTACTTAGGCCCCGTGATGCAGAACGTCATGCGTGTGTTCTCGGTGGTGCTGCTGATCATGGTGGGCACCGTGTTCGCCGTGGGCCCTGCCGGCCTGATCGTGGAGCTGTGCAGCCAGAGCGGCGCTTCCGGCGTGCTCACTTCGCTGCTGTTCTGGCTGATCATCATTCTGGTGTACTACTTCATTGCCACCTTCATCTCCATTGATGCGGTCATCGGCAAGATCTACCCCATCTTCGGCATCTGCCTGATCATCATGGCTGTGGGCGTCATCGTTGGCATCTTCACCAACCCCGCCTACACCATCCCGGAGATCTGGGATCATTTCGGCAGCATGCATCCGTCGGGCACCCCGATCTGGAGCTTCATGTTCATCACCGTTGCCTGCGGTGCCATTTCCGGCTTCCACTCCACCCAGTCGCCCCTGATGGCGCGCTGCATGAAGAGCGAGAAGCAGGGCCACTTCGTGTTCTACGGTGCCATGGTGTGTGAGGGCGTCATCGCTCTGATCTGGGCCGCAGCCGGCTGCAGCCTGTACGAGGTGACCGGCGGCCTGAACACCGGTCTGGCCGAAGCACTGGCCATGGGCCAGTCCAAGGCCATCTACGACGTGTGCTCCAAGACCATGGGCGGCGTGGGCATCGCACTGGCCATGATCGGCGTGGTGGTGTGCCCCATCACCTCCGGCGATACCGCGTTCCGTTCTGCCCGTCTGACCCTGGCCGACTGGTTCAAGATCGACCAGGACAGCTACGCAAACCGCCTGAAGCTGTGCATCCCCGTGCTGGGTGTGGGCGCGTTCCTGGGCATCGGCAACGCACTGGGCTTCATCAACTACACGGTCATCTGGCGCTACTTCAGCTGGACCAACCAGACGCTGGCCATGATCGTGCTGTGGGCCGCCTCCATGTACCTCTTTAAAGAAAAGAAGAACTTCTGGATCACCGCTGTTCCCGCTACCTTCATGAGCGCCGTGTCCAGCACCTACTTCGTGCTGGCACCTGAGTGCCTGGGCGGCCTGCTGAACAGCAAGACCGCTGAGGGTGCCACCATTTACAATACCGCTGTGGCGTACCCCATAGGCGTCCTCTTTGCCGTGGCCATGCTGGCCATCTTTATCCACGCGACCAAGAAGAGCGCGGCAAAAGCCTGATCTCCCCGGAAGGCAGCCGACACCTTCCCGGTTTCTCCGAAGCCCCTCCACCGGTCCCATCCCGGTGGAGGGGCTTTCTTGTGCAACAAAATTGCACGAATAGGAGATTTTTGGACAAAATTGAACATCTTGCACAAAAACGGGCCGAAAACTTTGGCAGAGGGGGATTCTGCACGATTCCGGAAAAGGTCTTTTGCCATCGGATAAGAAATTTTGCCGGTGATTCGTTTAAAAACAGTTGGCAATATTCCGGCGAAGTATGGATATATATACTTTTTGATATGGGAACCATACCAGAAAAATATTAACACATTTATGAAATAAGTGTTAACATGAAGCCAGAGATTGGTCAGAGCCCCGGTGAGGTCGCAAATACGAACACCGGCGGCTTGAAATCAAAAAGGAGGTTTCTGGTATGATTAGTTTCTTACTCTGTCTGGCGCTCTTGATCATCGGCTACTTTGTCTATGGCAAGATCGTTGACAACACGTT
>QWCN01003035.1_pt1 | contig 25731 bp, 31 predicted proteins | sample 1972711 | NCBI WGS metagenome assembly QWCN01 (sample SAMN09866707, study PRJNA288562) | Human gut metagenome isolate term1_stool, whole genome shotgun sequencing... | isolation source: gut | host: Homo sapiens | place: USA: California
CTCACATATTTCTCTCCCGGGCCTGTGTGCCGCAAAATTTCTTGTTGGGAAAGTTTTTTGGCGCGCAGGCTCTGTTGTACGACCATCTTACCAGAAAGTGTCGCGAAAGGCAACGGGAATATCCAGATATTGGCATAACAAATCGGTGTGGGAGGCATTAGAGGAAGTTATGGTGGGTATTTTTTGGCTTGTCCGGACATAGGCTTGTCTGAAAGGCGGTGGGGCTTGTGAAATGGCGGCGGGGCGCGGCGGCGGTGTGCGGGGCGTTCGTGCTGTGGCTGGCGGCGGTGTGCGCGGGGAGCCAGGACCTGCGGGCGGCGGCACAGGCGGTGCGGGACAGCTCGCTGGCACAGCGGCTGGTACAGTGGGAGCTGGGGGACCTGTGGGCAGCGGACTCGCTGCCGCTGCCGGTGCTGACGGTACTGCGGCAGTCGCCGATGCTGCTGGCGGCGGAGACGCAGGTGACGCAGGCAGAGACGCCCCGGAACGCGGAGGAGACGCCCTCCCCCGCCCCGGCGGAAACACCGGAGGGACCAACAACGGAACAGACGGAGAACACCGGCGGGCAGGGGGAATCGAGGCCGCTGTCGGTGGTGGCGGCGGATGAGAACGGGTACACCCGGGTGGGGGACGTGTTCATCAAGAACAGCTCGCGGCAGACGGTGGAGGGCATCGTGTTTGACGGGACGTTCGCGGCGGCGCTGGGCGAGGACACGCCGCAGGTGCTGATCGTCCACACCCACGGCAGCGAGGCGTACACCATGCCGCCGGGAGAGGAATACGAAGACACGGGGAGCTTTCGGACGGCAGATGCCAGCGTGAGCGTGATACGGGTGGGCGATGAGCTGGCGAGGGTGCTGTCGGGCTACGGGATATCGGTGCTGCACGACCGGGCGCTGTATGACGACCCGGAGTACAACGGGGCGTACTACCGGGCGGAGGACGCCATCGAGGCGTATATGGAGAAATACCCCAGCATCGGGTTCATTCTGGACGTACACCGGGACGCGCTGGAGGACAAGGCCGGGCACCAGTACAAGGTGGTAACGCGGGAGGACCCGGACTGCGCGCAGGTGAGCCTGGTAATGGGCAGCAGCTGGGAGGGCTGGCAGGAGAACCTGAAATTCGCCGTGGCGGTGCAGCAGCACCTGACGGAGCGCTATCCCACGCTGATGCGGCCGCTGACGCTGCGGAATTCGGACTACAATGAGTACTTCACGCCCGGGAGCCTGCTGGTGGAGATCGGCGCGGCGGGGAACTCGCTGGACGAGGCGCTGAAGGCCGTGCGGGTGTTCGGAGAGGGATTTGCGGAGGTGGTGACGGGAAAATAGGGTTGCAATCCGGGTGTCGGTAGGGTATAATGTGGAAAACTTATCAAAAAAACGATTCCGGAGGGTATAGACTATGAAACGGAACCGCGGCTTTACATTGATGGAAATGCTGATCGTGGTGGCGATCATCGCTGTGCTGGCGGCTATTGCCATCCCTGTGTTCAACGGCAGCCTGCACAAGGCCAAGGTGGCCGCCGATATGGCCAACGTGCGGGCGTATTACGCGGAATTGCAGACACAGTACATCACCACCGGAGAATACATAGACATCGGGGATGACCTGCATGAGAACGCGCGACGGGAAATTACGTTTTTGGACGGCACCACAGTGCAGATGCAGGCTGGCACGGTAAGTGCGATACTGGCGAGGGAGCGTACAGACCCGACCAGCGGGCAGAAGGGTGCGCCCACTGGCTATCAGGTCTACTATTTCTGCGACAAGGGCGACCACACACTGCTGCTGGAATAATGATGAAAAAAGAGACGGCGTGAGCCGTCTCTTTTCTTATCGGTTTTTCTTGGCCAGCTCCATGAGCTCCGGGTACTTGGACTTGATGTAGCTGTAGCTGCCCCGACCGTGGGGCAGCAGGCAGTCGGAGCAGTCCTTGACGCCGTTTTCCAGGTACCTGAAGTTGCCGCCGCACTTGCTGCCCAGGGTATACAGCGGGCAGTAGCAGAACAGGCAGTTGAAGTCCTCCGGGTGGCTGGTCTTGTGGCAGGGGAAGAACTCGCAGGCGGTGTGCTGGGTGAAGGAGTAGGCGCACTCCTCGGGCTTTTTGGTGTAGATATCGTCCATGTCAGTCCTCCACGGTGACCAGGCCATCGTCACCCACGGTGACGGTCATGCCGGTCTGCACATATTGCAAAAATTCGTCGCCCAGGGAGTCCACCACGGGCATTTTGCTGTCGGTCCAGACATCGCCCAGAATGGCGCCGGAGGCGGCCAGGGAGTCGATGGGCAGGGAGAAGAGCATACAGGCGGGCTGCTTGCCGTGGGAGCACACCGTGAAGAGCACCATGCCGCCGGTGGTGGAGCCGATGGTCTGGGGCAGGCAGAGGGCCTTGCCGATCATGGGCTTCCTGTAGATGTCGGGGTTATTCTGGTCGCCGCACTTGACCTGCTTGTCGCCGAACATCATGGCCATCTGGTAGCTGGCCAGGGTGTTGAAGCCGCCATGGCTGACCAGCGCTTCGGCGGTGCAGGTGCCGGGGACCACCACGCGGCCCTTGAACTGCTGCATATCAGCGTCCCTCCTTTCCGGTGAGGATGTCCAGTATCTCCGCGTCGGTATAATACCGGGCGCTGGTGTAGGTGCGGAGCTTATTGGAGTTGGTGATGACCGCCTTCTTCTTGCAGAGGGGGTTGTTCATGTACATCAGCGGGCAGATGTAGCTGAGGATCACGCCCATGCTTTGCAGCTTGTAGCCCTCCACGGTGTCCTTGAAGGCGTCCAGCACCGCCGGGGCGGCGGTGAACACGGTGGGAACGGCCACCTGCAGGCGGTTCTGCGCCCGCAGGGCATCGGTGAGCTTCGCCGTCCAGTCCTTCAGCTGCTCCAGCGTCAGGTGAGGACAGCCCACGAAGCACAGCTGCGGCGCGGCGGCAGGGTCCTTCCAGATGACGGGATAGCTGCGCTTCACGCGCTCCAGCTCGGCGTCATCGATGATGTATGTCCGATAGCCCTCCCGCAGCAGGGCCTCGCCCTGCTGTTTTGCCTCGGGGGTCAGGTGCTCCACATGGTACAGGCCCACGGCGCCGTTGGAGGCGGTGGCCGCGCCGAAGTCCTTGAGGTAGGCGCGGTTCTCGTCGTTCAGCTCCGTGCCCAGCCAGGCGTCCAGTCCCCGGACGTAGGGCACGTCCTCCATGACCTTCATGCCGATGGCGGAGCCGAGAAGCTGAGCCTCGGGCCGGCGGGTGCATTTGACCTCCACCAGCCAATGGGCCTTGCGGCCCTCGTCGGTGAGCAGGCCGAACTCCGGCACGAAGCCGGCGATGCTGCCCATGAGCTCCAGCATACCGCTGTTGCGGTTGCAGCGGGCGCCCAGGACGGAGTTGGCGTAGACCACGGCGGAGGACTCCGCCCAGCTGAGGATATCACCCTGTTTTGGGGTGTTGCCCACCTGATCCAGATAGCAGGTACAGGTATAGGCGTTATCGGCGGTGATGCCCAGCTTTTTCAGCTGCTGCTCATACCGGTCCTGCTGGGTGTACATGATCTTGCGGAAGACGATGTCCTCCAACAGACTGGTGGGGACGTGCTTATCCAGGGGCAGGGGGTCAGCGGTGAATTTCTGACCGCTGGTAAGGCCGGACTCGATAAGACGGTCGTACAGGTCGTAGACCGGCTTCATCACCGCCAGGCCGAAGGAGATGACGGTGTGGCCGTACTCACTGGTAACGGGGACCATACGCTGGGCGCCGAAGGTATCGCCGTACATGACCAGCGTCTTGACCACCTTGGCCATGGTCTCGCCCTGGGCGCCGTCCAGCAGGGCCTGCTGCTGGGGTGTCAACTGCATAAAACCACTTCCTTTGTTTCAGAATGGTGTTGCGCTGGCTCTATTGTACCAGTCCGCCGCGGGAAAGTCAACTTGACGAAGGGGACGCGGTGGGGTATACTGCAGGAGAAAGGACGGTGGCAATATGCGGAGCGTGCTGCTGTGGAAGGATATGGATCAGGTGGCGGAGCAGATGGACGCCGCCGTATTTCAATATGTGGGTGAATTGCAGACGGAGAGCTTTGAGGCCTTTGCCGACTTCGACCTGCTGGCCTTTGACTGGTACGATGTGCGGAAGGCGGGGAAAAGCGGCAAGGTGCTGGTATACATCGACCGGGAGGACCTGTTTTTCTTCTGCCGGAACGAGGCGGCACAGCAGTATGTGCAGGGTGCGGTGGACACGCTGACCGCAGGCGGACCGCTGAATGACCAGCAGCTGCTGTACCGGTTTTTTGCGGGGCTGTTCAAGGGCGACATGGCGTATCTGGAAAAGCTGGAGGCCCAGATCAACGGCGGCGAGAGCACCATACTGGAGGGCAAGGCCAAGGACGACGCGCCCCGGCGCATCGCCGCGTGGCGGCGGGAGCTGCTGCACCTGAAGCGGTACTATGAGCAGCTGGACGCCATCTTCGATGAGATGTGCGACAACGATAACGGGCTGATCGAAGCCAACATTCTGGCGCGGCTGGAGGTGCTGGGGCGGCGGACGGGCCGGTATCTGCAAAAGGTATGCGCGCTGCAGGAGCTGGTGGCCCAGCTGCGGGAGGCCTATCAGAGCCAGCTGGCCATCCAGCAGAACGACCTGATGCGGGTATTCACCATTGTGACGGTGCTGTTCCTGCCGCTGACGCTGATCACCGGCTGGTTTGGCATGAACTTCGTAAATATGCCGGAGCTGCAGTCGGAGTGGGGCTATCCCGTGATCATCGCCGCCAGCATACTGCTGGTGGCAGGACTGCTGTGGTTCTTCAGGCACAAGAAATGGCTGTAAAAAAAGCGCCCCTCAGGCCACCTGGCCTGAGGGGTGCTTTTTCATCTGTATACCACCGCTGCGGCGGAGAGAGCGGCCAGCAGCGGCAGCAGAGTCTGTCCCCTGCGCCGCAGACGGCGGCGCAGGAGGTGCAAAGCGTTCAAGCTGCCAGGGTCTTGCCCATGGCCCGGAGGGCATCCAGGGCGGTGTCATCCGGGGCCTCGCAGCAGATCACGCTGTCGCAGACCAGGTTCACGCCGGCATCGGCGCAGTCCTTTTCCCAGGAACGCATCCACTCGCCGTCGCCCCAGCCGTAGGAGCCGAACAGGGCCACGGCCTTGCCGCCCAGGCAGTTCTTGCAGGCGTCGAACATGGGCTGGAACTCCATCTCCTCCAGCACCTCGCTGCCCATGGCCGGGCAGCCGAAGGCAATGGCGGCATAGCCGTTCAGCTCGGCGGTGTTCACCTGGTCCACCGTCAGCAGCTTGGCATCCGCGCCGGCGGCGGTCATGCCCTCCAGCACGGCATTGGCCATGGCCTCGGTGTTGCCGGTGCCGCTCCAATAGATCACAGCAGTCTTTTTCATTGTCGTTTCTCCTTTCGATCGTTACCCCGCCACAGCCAGCTGATCGATCGTCGCGCCGGCCTGCCAGAGCTTGCAGTATGTGTCCGTGCAGCGCTTGAACCGGGTGAAGAGCCGCCGGGCCCGGGCCTCGTCGCTGTACACCTTCCACAGCCCCGCGCACTTGTAGCTGCGGGCACGGTTGTCCACGAAGCCCTTGACGTCCTCAGGAGGGTAGCTGAGGAAGAGGCCGATCTCGTGGGGGAAGTCCGCACCCTGACGGAAGCGGCGGATCAGCGTGGCCACACAGCGGCCGCAGCTGCCGCCGTCATAGCCGGCCTCCGCCAGCAGGCGGCGGGCCAGATCGTCGCTGAGATCGCGACGGAGAGTGGCGGGGCGGTAGAGGTACAGCAGGGCGCTACCCTCGGTAAAACGGAGGGGCAGCAGGCACAGGCCCTTGGGCGAGAGGCGGCGGTTCAGCTGCCGCACCTCGTCCAGCAGTGCATCCCGGTCCGTGCAGGGACAGGGAAAGAGGCTTCCGGCCTTGATACCGGCCAGAGTGGGGGCGCACTGACGTACGACCATTTCTTCGGACATAGGGGTTCCTCCTTAACCGGCGTGTTTTTCCAGAATGCTCCGCAGGGCGGACAGAGAGCTGGTATGGCAGCGCTCGATACGGGTCGGCGTGCCCTTCAGCTCGCTGAGAGCGCTCTGCACCAGCTTGTGGGACATGGTGGAGGTGAAGAAGATCATCAGGTCCGGGCTGCCCAGCTTGTTTTTCAGGCCGCCGGAGGGCTTGGTGAATACCTTGGCGGAGCATTTGTAGGACTGACACAGGTCCTTGTAACGGCGCTCCATGCACTCGTTGCCGCCTAAGATCACGACGCTCATATCGCACTTCCTTTCTGTTCCGTGCCGCCGAATATTGCTCGACGGTATTTTTGCTCGTTTCTTCCGGATGATACGTAGTTAGCTTCTTCTAACTTTGGTTAGAGTGATTTAACTATAGGTTTTCAAAAAAGCGCCGGGGGAGGGCGCTTCTTTGACGGGTCACTTTCTGTGGAAGGAAAAGAGGCCCTTTTTCTCGTAGGGATGGGCGTCCATCGCCTTGACCTCGTAGCCGGTGGCGGCGATGGCGTCACGCAGCGCCTGCTGGTCCAGGGGCTGCTCCGAGAGGATCACCGTCTCACCCTTGGTGTGGGAGGACGTGACCTTCTGGACGGAGAACTTGTTTCGGACAGTGTCGTTGATGTGGTTTTCGCACATACCGCAGGCCATACCGTCCACCTTCAGGATCGTTTCTGTCATAGTGACATCTCCTTTTTGACGCAGGGGGAGGCACTGACGATGCCTCCCCCCTGCTCTATTCAGTGCTTGCAGCTCTGGCTGTGACACTGGCCGTGCATGGCGCAGTGGGCGCAGCCGGCACCGCAGGAGGACTTTCCCGCCTTCTTCTGGCGCAGCAGGTAGCGGATGATGAGGATCACAACGACAAGTAAGGCGGCACTGATGAGGATCGTGCCCAGGTTTGCTGACAGCCATTGCAGCATGGAAGTTCACTCCTTTCTATGGGGTAAGAGGGTAATTACGGGGACAGTTTACTTCACGGACAGCTTGGTGGCTTCCTTATAGGGCTTGCACAGCATATAGATGATGCCGGCCAGCAGGATCACCGCCACGATGACGCCCAGGATGTTGGCATTGCCGGTGAACAGGCCGCCGAACTGGTTGATCATCAGCGCGATCACATAGGCGAACACGCACTGATAGCCGATGGCGAACCAGGTCCACTTGCGGCTGTTCATCTCACGCTTGATGGCGCCGATGGCAGCGAAGCAGGGGGCGCACAGCAGGTTGAACACCAGGAAGCTGTAAGCGGTGATACCGGTGAAAGCTGCGGCCATAGCGTCGTAGACGCTGCCGTCGCCGCCGCCGTACAGGACGCCCAGGGTGCCCACGATGTTCTCCTTGGCCACCAGGCCGGTGATGGAGGCGACGACCGCCTGCCAGTTGCCCCAGCCAAGGGGTGCGAAGATCCAGTCGATGGCGCCGCCGATGGCCGCCAGGATGGAGCAGTCGATCTGCTCGTCGGACAGCATCTGGAAGGTGCCGTCCACCCAGCCGAAGTAGCTGGTGAACCAGACGAAGATGGTGGACAGCAGGATGATGGTGCCGGCCTTCTTGATGAAGGACCAGCCGCGCTCCCACATGGAGCGGAGGACGTTGCCCAGAGTGGGCCAGTGGTAAGCGGGCAGCTCCATAACAAAGGGCGCGGGCTCGCCGGAGAACATCTTGGTCTTCTTCAGCATGATGCCGGAGATCACGATGGCGGCCATGCCGATGAAGTAAGCGGAGGTGGACACCCATGCGCTGCCGCCGAAGATGGCGCCGGCGATCATAGCGATGAAGGGCACCTTGGCGCCGCAGGGGATGAACGTGGTGGTCATGATGGTCATGCGCCGGTCACGCTCGTTCTCGATGGTACGGGAGGCCATAACACCGGGGATGCCGCAGCCGGTACCGATCAGCATGGGGATGAAGGACTTACCGGACAGGCCGAACTTGCGGAAGATACGGTCCAGCACGAAGGCGATACGGGCCATGTAGCCGCAGGCCTCCAGGAACGCCAGCAGCAGGAACAGCACCAGCATCTGGGGCACGAAGCCCAGCACCGCGCCGACACCGGCCACGATACCGTCAAGGATCAGGCCGGACAGCCAGTCGGCAGCACCGGCGGACTCCAACGCGTTGCCCACCAGCACAGGAACACCGGGCACCCACACGCCGTAGTCGGCGGGGTCAGGGGCCTCAAAGCCATTTGCCTCCAGATAGGCCGCGGCGTCCACATAGGTCATCTGCACCACATCGTCCCGCTTGTCGGCATCCTGGGGCAGGGCGTCATAGTAGGCGGTCATGGTGTTGACGGCCAGGGTCTCCTCATCCTCCACATCCACGGTGGCGGTGTCGGAGGTGGGAACGAAGGACTTTATCCGGGCCAGGGCGGCGCCGGCATCGAAGTCCTCCGCCTCGGTGTCCAGCCCCAGGAAGGCGTCTACGGCCTGGGTGGCGGCGGTATATTCGTCGTTGGCCTCGGTATATGCCTTGGAGCCAATGCCGAGCAGGTGCCAGCCGTCGCCGAACAGGCCGTCGTTCGCCCAGTCGGTAGCGGCGGAGCCAACGGTGACCATGGAGATGTAGTACACCAGGAACATGACCAGAGCGAAGATGGGCAGACCCAGCCAGCGGTTGGTGACGACCCGGTCGATCTTGTCGCTGGCGGACAGCTGACCGGCGTTTTTCTTCTTATAGCACGCCTTGATGATCTCGGCGATGTACACATAGCGCTCGTTGGTGATGATGGACTCGGCATCGTCGTCCAGCTCCTTCTCGGCGGCCTTGATGTCCTCCTCGATGTGGGCCATGACGGTCGGGTCGATCTTCAGCTGATCCAGCACCTTGTCATCGCGCTCGAAGATCTTGATGGCGTACCAGCGCTGCTGCTCCTCGGGCAGGTTATGTACGGCGGCCTCCTCGATGTGGGCGATGGCGTGCTCCACGGGGCCGGAGAAGGTGTGCATGGGAACGGTCTTGGTGGACTTGGCGGCCTGCACGGCGGCCTCGGCGGCCTCCATAATGCCCTCGCCCTTCAGAGCGGATATCTCCACGATCTTGCAGCCCAGCTCGCGGCTCAGCTCGTCCACGTTGATCTTGTCGCCGTTCTTGCGGACCACGTCCATCATGTTGATGGCGATAACAACGGGGATGCCCAGCTCGGTCAGCTGGGTGGTCAGGTACAGGTTACGCTCCAGGTTCGTACCGTCGATGATGTTCAGGATGGCGTCGGGGCGCTCGGTGATCAGGTAGTTACGGGCGACCACTTCCTCCAGAGTGTAGGGGGACAGGGAGTAGATGCCGGGCAGGTCCATGATGGCCACGTCATCGTGCTTCTTCAGCTTGCCCTCTTTCTTCTCCACCGTAACGCCGGGCCAGTTGCCCACGAACTGGTTGGAGCCGGTCAGCGCGTTGAACAGGGTGGTCTTGCCAGAGTTGGGGTTACCTGCCAACGCGATCTTTATCTGTTTTTCCATAGTGTCTCTCCTTTCGGTTAATCTCGTTGAACCTATATACAGATGAATTTAAATAACGGACGTATTTCCGGCACCGGAACACGGTACCGCAGGTCATCACTCGACCTCGATCATTTCGGTGTCGGCCTTACGCAGGCTCAGCTCGTAGCCGCGGACAGTGACCTCCATGGGATCGCCCAGAGGGGCAACCTTGCGGACATAGACCTCCACGCCCTTGGTGATGCCCATATCCATGATACGGCGCTTGACAGGGCCCTCGCCGTGGAGCTTGACGACCTTGACGGTCTCGCCGATCTTGACTTCACGCAATGTTTTCATGCTTCTGCTCTCCTTCTATGTGATATTTTTGTTTCTCAAATGCAATAACCGCTTGGCGCGGCTATCAGACCATGATCTTGCGGGCCATTTCCTCGCTGATGGCCACGCGGGACTCCTTGACCTTCACGATGACGTTGCCGCCCATGGCGGACACCAGCGTGACGGTGCTGCCCGGGGTGAAGCCCAGGTCCTCCAGGTGCTTTTTTACCTCCGGGCTGCCGCCCACCTTATGGATGAGCTGCTCCGTTCCGGCGTCTGCCAGCATCAAAGGCATCATGTATATCCCTCCGTTTCACGGTTAGCTTGCGCTAACCCCGTGTCTGAAAAAAGCGGTTCTGAAAGGGCTTTCCCGGTCCATAGCGGACAACGCCGGTTAGCCCTCCTTAACCTATGGCACAGTTTAATACCTCAAACCCTCTTTGTCAATAGGGAGAACGAAATTTTTTTAGCGCACTTGTAAGTTTGTGAAAATTGTGGTATGCTGTTAAAAGTGTATTGGGGAAAGTTGGTGATACTTTTTATGCAGATACTGCGCGCCTCCGAGGATTATTTAGAGACGATGCTGATGATGCAGCAGCAGCACGGCTACATCCGTTCCATCGACGTAGCCGAGCATCTGGGCGTGACAAAACCCAGCGTGACCTACGCCACCAAACGGCTGCGGGAAAACGGCTATATCACGATGGACAAGGACGGACTCATCACCCTGACGGCCAGCGGCATGGCCATCGCCGAGCGTATGCTGGACCGGCACCACACGCTGACGAAATTCCTGATGGCGCTGGGCATCGATGCCGCTACGGCGGAGACAGACGCCTGTAAGATCGAGCACGACATCAGTCAGAAGACCTTTGACGCCATCTGTGCCCACGCAAAGGCGCATTTATGACAAAAAAGGCCACCCTATCGGGTGGTCTTTTTGTATGCCCGCCCGCAGAGGCGGGCATTTTCGCGTTTACGCTTCCAGCGGCAGGCGGAGGGTAAAGGTGGTGCCCTCCCCCTCACGGCTGTCCAGCGTGACGGTACCGTGGTGATAAGCCACGGCGTGCTTGACGATGGACAAGCCCAGGCCGGTACCGCCGGAGGCCTTGGAGTGGCTCTTGTCCACGCGGTAAAAGCGCTCGAAGACGCGGCCCTGGTGCTCCGGCGGGATACCGATGCCGGTATCGGCCACCGTGACCACGGCGTCGGGGCCATCACGGCCCACGGCGACGGCGACGCTGCCTCCGTCCTTATTGTACTTGATGGCGTTGTCGCAGAGGTTGAAGACCGTCTCGGTCAGCAGACGGCGGACGCCGGGGACCGTAACGGCCTCGCCGGTGACGGTCATGGTGATCTGGCGCTGCTGCGCGGCGCTCTCCAGCGACTTGACCGTGTCGGTGCAGAGGGAGAGCAGCTCCACCGGCTCGGTGGGCAGGCTGCCGCCCTCGTCCAGCTCAGACAGGCGGAGGATGTCGTTGATCAGCGTCACCAGGCGCTGGGCCTCGCCGCGGATATGGCCCACGAAGCGGGGCACATCGTCAGGCCGGACCATGCCGTTCTCCAGCAGCTCGGCGCTGCCGATGATGCCCTGAAGCGGGGTCTTCAGCTCATGGGAGACGTTGGCGGTGAACTCGCGGCGGTTGCGCTCGGCGTAGGCCTGCTCGGTGACGTCGAAGGTCAGCAGCACCGCGCCCACCACCTCGCCGTCAGCCTGGATGCGGGTCATGTCGAACTGGTACTCGCGGCCGTCGCGCTCCATACGGGTCTCGCCGTGGCCGGTGTCCATAGCGTCGTGGAGGGCGTGGCTGACGGCGCTGCCGCGCTCCACGGTCAGCAGAGGCTGGCCCACGCAGGCCGCGTCGGTGTGGAACACGGCGCAGGCGGCAGGGTTCATGCTGAGGATGGTGCCGCCGTTGTCCACCAGTACCAGTCCCTCGGTCATGCTGGCGGTGATCTGTTCAAACTCCTCGGACCGGCGGCGCAGAGAACGCAGCTGATCGTCGATCTGACGCCGCTGGTGCTCCAGCCGGCGCAGCAGGGGCGAAAGCTCCTCATAGGCGTCGTTTTCCAGGGGGTGCTCCAGGTCCAGGGTGTTCAGGGGGCGGGTAATGCGGCGGGACACGCGGCCGGCCAGAATGCCGGAGAGGATCAGGGCCACAGCGATGACCGCCAGGATGGCGGGGAACATACTCAGAAGCAGCACGCCCATGGTGACGCGGCTGGCGGACAGGCGCAGGACCGTGCCGTCCGGCAGGCGGCGGGCGTAGTAGAGGGTCTTTTCCAGCAGAGTGGCGCTGTAACGGCTGGACTCACCGGTGCCGTTGGTCAGGGCCTGACGGACCTCCTCGCGCTGGGCGTGGTTCTCCATTGCCGCAGCGTCAGCCTTCGTATCATAGAGCACCGTGCCGTCGGCGCGGAGCCAGGTGATGCGGTAATTATCGGAGTGCAGCTTGGACAGGTAGGCCTCGCCGTCGCCGGACTCCATGGCCGCAGCGGCGATGGACAGCTCATCCCGGAGCTGCTGCTCCTGGACATGGCCGAAATAGGTGTACAGTGCGCCCATGATAATGACCAGACTGGCCAGCAGCACCGCAAGCCCCACCGCCACGGTGGAGCGAAATATCTTTTTTGTCATATGGTCTCCTCCCAACGGTAGCCCACGCCGCGGACCGTGGTGATGTGTGCGCCAGCCTTGCCCAGCTTCTGGCGCAGGGTACGGATGTGCATATCTACGGTACGGCTCTCGCCGCAGTAATCCATGCCCCAGACCAGCTCCATCAGCCGGTCGCGGGTGTAGGCCGTGCCGGGATGGCTGAGGAACAGGCGCAGCAGCTCGTACTCTTTATAGGTGAGGTCGACACGTTCGCCGCCGGACAGGACGGTGTGGGCACGGGTATCCAGCGACACCTCGCCGCTGCGGAGGATGGAGCTGTCCCCCTCCGGCTGGCAGCGGCGCAGCACCGCCTTGACCCGGGAGACCAGCTCGATGACGCTGAAGGGCTTGGTCAGATAGTCGTCCGCGCCGCCGTCCAGCGCCCGGACGCGGTCATACTCCGCGCCCTTGGCGGTGGCCATAATGACCGGGATGCGGCGCAGGGACGTGGAGGCGCGCATACGGCCCAGCAGCTCCGTGCCGTCGATGCCGGGGAGCATCACGTCCAGCACCACCAGATCGGGCTTTTCGCTTTGCAGGGCCTGCCAGAAGGCGGCGCCGTCGGTAAAGCCCTCGGCCTCCAGCCCGGCGGAGCGCAGGGCATACAGCTCGATATCGCGGATGCTGGCGTCATCCTCTACACACCAGATCATGTGGGGTCCCTCCTTTTGGCTCAAGTGGCCTCGGTCTTGTGCACGCCGGTGACGGAAAACATCACCCACTCGGCGATGTTGGTGGCGTGGTCGCCGATACGTTCATAATACTTGGCGATCATCAGTAAGTCAAGTGTGGCTTCACCGTCATCCACGTCCTTGGCGATACGGTCGATGAGATGGGCCTTGATCCGGTCGAAATAACCGTCCACCTCATCGTCGGCGGCGATGACCTGCTGGGCCAGGTCCACATCCTGCCGGACATAGGCGTCCACGCTCTCGCTGACCATGCGGATGGTGGCCCGGGCCATATCCCGCAGGGTGTCGCCGGCGCTGAGAGGCCGGCCGGCGCGGCAGAGCAGGATCTCGGCAATATCGTCGGCCTGGTCGCCGATACGTTCCATGTCCGTGATCATCTTCAGGGCAGCGGAGATCTGCCGCAGGTCGCCGGCCACCGGCTGCTGCTGAAGCAGGAGCCGCAGGCAGAGGTTCTCGATGTCGCGCTCCTTGCGGTCGATCTCGTGGTCCAGGGGCGCGACCTTCTCCGCCAGGGCGGTATCGCGGTTGGTGAGGGCCTGAGAGGACAGAGCGATGACCTGCTCGCACAGGGCACCCATCTCGATAAGCTCGCGGTGGAGCTGGGCCAGCTGTTTATCGAATTGACTACGCATTATCCAAACCTCCCGGTGATGTAATCCTCGGTGCGCTTTTCGCTGGGCGTGGAGAACATGGTCTCCGTGTCGCCGTACTCCACCAGCTCGCCCAGCAGGAAGAAGGCGGTGCGGTCCGAGATACGCAGTGCCTGCTGCATATTGTGGGTGACGATGACGATGGTATAGTGCCGCTTCAGCTCCACCGCCAACTCCTCGATACGGGAGGTGGAGATGGGGTCCAGGGCCGAGGTGGGCTCATCCATCAGCAGCACAGTGGGCTCCACCGCCAGGGCCCGGGCGATGCACAGACGCTGCTGCTGGCCGCCGGAGAGGCCCAGGGCATTCTTTTTCAGGCGGTCCTTTACCTCGTCCCAGATGGCGGCACGCCGCAGGGACTTCTCCACCAGCTCGTCCAGCTTGGCTTTGTTGCGGATGCCGTGGGTACGGGGGCCGTAGGCCACGTTGTCGTAGATGCTCATGGGGAAGGGATTTGGCTTTTGGAACACCATGCCCACCTCACGGCGCAGCTGGCTGACGTCCACGCCGGGGGCGTAAATATCCTGTCCCTTGTAGAGCACCTGGCCCTCCACCTTTACGCCGGGGATCAGGTCGTTCATACGGTCCAGCGTTTTAAGAAATGTGGACTTGCCGCAGCCGGAGGGGCCGATGAGGGCGGTAATGCTGTGCTCCGGCACGGATATGGTGACGTGGTGCAGCGCCTGGGTGGGACCGTACCACAGGTTCAGATCGTTTACGGTGATGATATCGCTCATAGGCTCCTCCGTTTCTTGAAGTAACGCCCGGTCAGCATAGCCGCCAGGTTGATGAGCAGGGCCAGCGCCATGAGGATGGCGGCGATGGCGAAGGCCACATCGAACTCGCCCTGCTCCTTGGCGTAGACATACAGGGCCACGGACAGTGTGGCGCCGGAGCCCTCCAGCGTGGCGCGCAGGCTGTTGTACAGCGTGTGGGCAAAGCCCGCGGTGTACAGCAGGGCCGCCGTCTCGCCCAGGATACGGCCCACGGCCAGAATGCAGCCGGTGAGCACGCCGTCCACACAGCCGGGCAGCACCACCGTGCGGATGGTGCGCCACTTGCCGGCGCCCAGACCGAAGGCGCCCTCGCGGTAGGACTGGGGCACGGTCTTGAGGCTCTCCTGTGTAGTACGCATGATGGTGGGCAGGTTCATGATGACCAGGGTCATGGCGCCGGCGAGAAGAGATTTCTTCATCCCCAGGAACTGGCAGAAGAACATCTGGCCCACCAGGCCGTAGATAATGGAGGGGATGCCGGACAGCGTCTCGGCGGCGTACTCGATAACGGCCACTACCCTCTTGTTGGCGGCATACTCCGTCAGGTACACGGCGGCGCAGACGCCCAGGGGCAGCACCACCAGCAGCGTGGTCAGCACCGTGCAGACGGTGGTGATGATATCCGGCAGGATACCGATGGAGCCGTCCAGATAGCTGGGCTTGGTGCTCAGCAGCTGCCAGCTCAGGTTGGGCACGCCCTTGACGAGCACATAGACGATGAGAAACACCGCCAGCGCGCAGGTAACGGCGGCGCAGAGGACCATCAGGCCCCGCATGGTCCCGCCCCAGATACGGCGGCGGGCAGAGAATTGATGTTTGTCCATGGTCACTTCTCCTTACTTCGCTTGAGGAAGAAATTGAGCGCGGCGTTGATGAGCATGATGAACAGGAACAGCACCAGCGCGATGGAGAACAGCGCCTGACGCTGCAGACCTGCCGCCGCGTAGCCCATCTCGCTGGCCACGGCGGTGGTCAGGAACCGCACGCTCTGGAAGAGAGAGGGCATATTGGGCACGTTGCCGGAGACCATCATCACGGCCATGGCCTCGCCGATGGCGCGGCCTACGCCCAGCACCACCGCGGCGGCGATGCCGCTGCGGGCGGCGGGGACAGAAACGCGGAACCAGGTCTCCGTGGCGGTGGCGCCCAGCGCCAGAGAGGCGTCCTCGTACTCACGGGGCACCGCCTCCAGGGCCGTCATGGCCACGTTGATAATGGAGGGCAGGATCATGATCGCCAGCACGATGATGGCCGCCAGCAGGCCGGAGCCGTCGGGAATATGGAAGACCTGACGGATGCCCGGCACCAGCACCAGCATACCCACCAGACCGTAGACCACGGAGGGGATGCCCGCCAGCAGGCTCACCGCGGCGGAGACGGCGGTCTTCAGCTTCGGCGGGGCCATTTTGGCCAGGAACACGGCGGTCATATAGCCCACGGGCACGCCCAGCAGGATCGCACCCGCAGTACCGTAAATACTGGTAAGGATGAAGGGCAGGATGCCGAACTGAGGCTCCGCCGCGTTGGAATTCCACACGGGGCCAAAGAGGAACTTCACAAGGCCGATCTCACGGATAGCGGGGATGCCGGAGACGACAAGGTAGACGGAGATCAGCAGCACGCAGCCCACCGTCACCAGACCCATCAGCAGAAAGAAGCCATGGATGGCGTTCTCCATAAATCGTTTTGCTTTCATATATGCACCTCAGCAGATACGGGGCAAGGCGGCACCCCGCGCGGGGATGTCGCCTGTGTCCGTGCCTTACTTGTTAACCTGCGACTGCCACAGCGCCGGCCTTGGCGATGATGGAAGCTGCGTCGGAGGAAGTGGCGTAGTCAAAGAACGCCTGGGCCGCGGGAGAGAGGGCCTTGCCGTCCACAGTCACCAGCACGAAGGGACGCTGGACCTTATAGCTGCCGTCCTTGACGGTGGCTTCGCCGGGGGTGACGCCATCCACGTTCAGGGCCTTGACGGTGTCCTTGATGGAGGCCAGCGAGGCGTAGCCGATGGCATCGGGGTTCTGGCTGACGGCGGTGATCACATCACCGGTGGAGGTCAGCTCCTGACGATACTGGCACTTGTCCTTGGTGCCGGTGATGGACTCGAAGCCATCGCGGGTGCCGCTGGCGGCCTCGCGGCCGATGAGGACCACCTCGGCGTCATTGCCGCCCACGTCCTTCCAGTTGGTGATCTCGCCGGTGTACAGCTTGGCGATCTGCTCAACGGGCAGGTCGCTGACGGGGTTGTCGGGGTGGACGATGATGGCGATGCCGTCATAGGCCAGCACAGTCTCCTTCAGGCCGGCGGACTTCTCCTCATCCTTCAGCGCACGGGAGGACAGGCCGATGTCGCAGGTGCCCTCCTGCACGGCGGTGATGCCGGAGCCGGAGCCGGTGGGGTTGTAGTTAACGGTGACACCGCCGTTCTGCGCCATGAAGGACTCACTCAAGGCGCCGATGACTTTCTCCATGGAGGTGGAGCCGTCGGTGGAAACGGTGCCGGTCAGCTCGGTGGAGGTCTTGTCCTCGGTCTTGTCGGCGTCGTCGGTCTTGGTCTCGCTGCCGCAGGCCACCAGGCTCAGGGCCAGCAGGGCGGTCAGGACCAGTGCAATGATCTTCTTCATATGTATTACCTCGTTTCTTTCGTCGTTTTGGATAACTCCCTTGTACGGTTTTTATTGTAAGTGCCCAATGTAAAGGGAAAAATCCCGCTGGTGTAAAATCCATGTAAAATAAAAACCGGGAAAAGCTTGCGTTCAGCCGTGGAATACGGTACAATGGCCATACAGCAGGCGCAGAAAATGTGCAAAAACGCTGAAAGGAAGGAATAAGGAGTATGAAGAAAAAGCTGCTGTCTTTGCTGCTTGCCCTGGCCATGGTGTTCACCCTGGCGGCCTGCGGCGAAAAGAAACCCGACCCCGGCAAGGACGCCACCGCCACGGAGCCGGTGGTCATCCTGCACACCAACGATGTGCACGGCGCTGTTTCCAATTACGCCAAGGTAGCGGCGCTGGCCAGCCAGTATGAGTCTGAGGGCGCGTATGTGCTGATCCTGGACGCCGGCGACTTCAGTCAGGGCGACACCGCTGTGAGTGTGTCTGAGGGCGCAACGGCTGTGGAGCTGATGAACATGGTGGGCTATGACGCTGTGGCGCTGGGCAACCATGAGTTCGACTACGGCTTTGAGGCGCTGAAGAAGAACATGGAGAACGCCCAGTTCTCCGTGCTGGCCGCCAACGTGAAGTACAACGGCGAGCTGGCCTTTGACGACGCGGCCGTGTTCACCACCCCCGGCGGCACCAAGATCGGCGTGTTCGGTCTGGATACCCCGGAGACCGCCACCAAGGCCCACCCCGGTAAGATCCAGGGCGTGACCTTCGCCAGCGGTGAGGAAATGTACCAGATCGCGCAGGACATGGCCACCATGCTGCGTGAGGACGAGGGCTGCAACTACGTTATCTGCCTGGGCCACCTGGGCATCGACGATGAGACCGCTGCCACCGGCAACCGCTCTATCGACCTGCTGAACAAGGTCACCGGCATCGACGTGTTCATCGACGGTCACTCCCACTCCACTGAGGAGGAGATCGTTGAGAAGACCAACACGGACCGCAAGGTGGGCGACACTATCCTGACCTCTACCGGCACGAAGCTGGAGAACATCGGCGTTGTGACCATCAAGGACAGCACCATCACCACCACGTGCTTGTCCACCGAGGACATGGGGGCGGCCGACGACGCCATCGCCGCCCGCGCCGCCGCCATCATCGCCGAGATCGAGGCCGACTACGGCACAGTGTTCGCCAAGACCGAGGTGACGCTGAACGGCGAGAAGGACCCCGGCAACCGCACGCAGGAGACCAATCTGGGCGACCTGATCACCGACGCGCTGGTATGGGGCGCCGAGCAGCAGGGCGAGACCGTTGACGCGGCCATCACCAACGGCGGCGGCATCCGCGCCACCATCGAGGCCGGCGACATCACCAAGAAGGACGTCAACACCGTGCTGCCCTTCGGCAACACCCTGAGCATCATCAAGATCACCGGTACGGAGCTGCTGGAAGTGCTGGAGGCCTCCACCTTCTGCACGCCGGAGGCCATCGGCGGCTTCCCCCAGGTATCCGGCATCGAGTTCACCGTGGACACCACCAAGGGCTATGACCAGGGCGACGAGTATCCCGGCACCACCTACTTCGCCCCCAAGTCCATCAACCGTGTGACCATCAAGACCGTGGGCGGCAAGGACTTTGACCCGGCGGCCACGTACACCATCGCCACCAACGACTTTATGGCCAGCGGCGGCGACACCTACTATCGCTTTGTCAACGCCACCGCCAACTACGACCTGGGCATCCCCATGGACGAGGTGGTCATGGACTACATCACCACCGTGCTGAACGGCACCGTTGCCGCCGACAAGTACGGCGAGCCCGCGGGGCGCATCCACGTGCTCGTTTCCTGACATATCCGCACATAAAAAGGACCGCCTCACGGCGGTCCTTTTTATGTGCGAAAAAACACCCCTCGGCGTGAGCCGAAGGGTGTTTTGTGCATCTGCAATTACTTGCTCATGTTCATCTGCGCAGCGACCTCAGCGGCGAAGTCCTCCTGCTTCTTCTCGATGCCCTCGCCGGTCTGGAAGCGAACGGCATCCACGAACTTGACGGAGCCGCCCAGCTTCTTGGCGGCGTCGGCGATATACTTCTCCACGCTGCCCTGGAAGATGTCGCCGCGGACGAACTCCATCTGCAGCAGGCAGTTCTCCTCGTAGAACTTGTTCATCTTGCCCATGACGATCTTCTCCTTGACGGCCTCGGGCTTGGAGGCCATCTTGGGATCGGTGTCCATCAGGGCCAGCGCGATCTTCTTCTCCTCGGCCAGCACCTCATCGGTGACCTGGGACTTGTCCCAGAAGCGGGGGTTCAGGGCCGCGATCTGCATGGCGACGTTCTTGCCGATCTCGGTGGCGTCGATGCCGCCGTCCACAGCCAGGTTCACCAGCACGCCGATCTTGCCGCCGGCATGGACGTAGCCCACGCTGGTGTTCTCGGAGAAGCGGACGAAGCGGCGGATCTGCAGGTTCTCACCGATGGACATGACCTTCTCGGGCATGGTCTCGGAAACGGTCAGGTCGGAGCCGACATACTTGCAGTTCATCAGGGCGTCCACATCGGCGGGATCCTGCTCGGCGATGACCTTGGCGATGTCCTTGACGAAGGCCACGAACAGGTCGCTCTTGGCGCAGAAGTCGGTCTCGCAGTTGACCTCGACCACGACGCCCACGCCGTTCTCGGTCAGGGCATAGGACATACCCTCGGCGGCGATGCGGCCGGCCTTCTTGGCAGCCTTGGCCAGGCCCTTCTCGCGCAGCCACTCGACAGCCTTGTCCATATCGCCGTCGCACTCGACAAGCGCCTTCTTGCAGTCCATCATACCCACGCTGGTCATCTCGCGCAGGGTCTTCACATCAGCAGCAGTAAAAGCCATTTGTATTTCCTCCTGTAAAAGTTGAATTAAAAGGGGCAGGGACACTTCCCTGCCCCGTGCGTTACGCGGTATCTATCGAGTTGGCTTACTCGGCGTCCTTGGCCTCGGCGGCCTCCTCCACCTGCTCACCCTGACGGCCCTCGATCATGGCGTTGGCCATAACGGAGGCGATCAGCTTGATGGCGCGGATGGCGTCGTCGTTGCCGGGGATGGGATAATCGATCTCATCGGGATCGCAGTTGGTGTCGGCGATAGCCACAACAGGAATGCCCAGACGGTGCGCCTCGGCGATGGCGTTGCGCTCCTTGCGGGTGTCCACGATGAACAGGGCGCCGGGCAGCTTCTTCATTTCCTTCACGCCGCCCAGGTACTTCTCCAGCAACAGCAGGGTCTGGCCGTTCTCGGACAGCTGACGCACGAAAGCATAGGCCTCCTCCAGCTTCTTCACGGTCTTCTGCAGATCGATGATATAGATGCCGTTGCGCTCCGTGTAGATATAGGGAGCCATCTTGGGGTTCCAGCGGCGGGTCTGGTGACCGAAGTGGACACCTGCCTCCAGCAGGGACTTCATGGATACGACGTTCTGATTTGCCATGTTGGTTTGTTTCTCCTTTTATTTTAGTTTGTACCTCCAGCCTCTTCCGCCCTCCGGCCAACCTTGCGGCACCGACCGAAAGTCTGAAGCTGTGCGGATTTACCGCAATATAATACCACGCGGCACGGCATAATGCAAGAAGTTTTTGCCCGTTTTCCGCAGTTTTTTACTGCTTTTCCCCGGAAATATCCGCAATCAGGGCGGCGGCCAGGCCCTCGATGGCCGCCAGCTGGGGCGCGTGGGCGGCGGAACGGACGGTCACGCTCTCCCCCACCTGCCGCCAGCCCTTCAGGGGCTCCAGCAGGGCGGCCATCTGCCGGGCGGTGACCGGCGCCCAGGTGCCGTTTTCCAGCAGGGCAAAGCCGCGGTTCTGCAGGCCGTGGGAGGCGATGTCCCGCAGGACCTCGTCCATGGTGATAAACACGCCGCCGTTATAGGTGGGTGCGGCAAACACCAGGTGACTGTACTTGAAGGCGTCGGACACCACATAGGAGCTGGGCGTTACGGACACATCGTACATCTTCACCTTTACCCCCTGCTCCGCCAGACGGCAGGCCAGGATATTGGCGGCGTTCTCCGTGTTGCCGTACACGGAGGCGTAGGCGATCATCACGCCGCGGACCTCCGGCTCCCAACGGCTCCACAGGTCGTATTTGCCCAGGATATAGCCCAGGTCCTGCCGCCAGACATGGCCGTGGAGCGGCAGCAGCATACGGATATCCAGTCCAGCGGCCTTTTGCAGCACCGCCTGGACCTGTGCGCCGTACTTGCCCACGATGTTGGTATAGTACCGCCGTGCCTCGTCCAGCACCTCCCGGTCAAAGTCCACCTCATCGGCGAACAGGGCGCCGTTCAGTGCGCCGAAGCTGCCGAAGGCATCGGCGGACAGCAGCAGTTTGTCCGTCTCGTCATAGGTCATCAGCACCTCCGGCCAGTGGACCATGGGCGCGGCGATAAAGCGCAGGGTATGGCGGCCGGTGCATAGGGTATCACCCTCCTTCACCACGGTGACGCGGGCGGCCAACTCTGCATCGAAGAACTGGGCGATCATGTTTTTGGCGGCGGCACTGCACAGGATGGCCATATCCGGGTACTGCCGGGCCAGGTCGGCCATCTCGGCGGCGTGGTCCGGCTCCATGTGGTGGACCACCAGATAGTCCGGCGCTCTGCCGTTCAGGACGTGGGCCACATTTTCACGGAAGGTGGTACGCACGGCGCTGTCCACCGTGTCGAACAGGACAGTCTTGTCGTCCATCAGGAGATAGCTGTTGAAGCTGACGCCGTCGGGCACGCCGAACACGCCCTCGAACAGGGCCAGACGGCGGCAATCCGCGCCCACCCAGGTGTAGTCGTCGTTGACTTTTCTGATGCAATACATGGTCATTCATCCTTTCCATGATCTTTTCAGGGGTATTATAGCAGTAATGTCAAGCTTTTTCCAGCACCGAAATGCGAAAAACAGCGCCCGGTCTCTCGACAGGGCGCTGTTTGTGCAGAAAGTTACGCCTTCTTGGCGATCTCGCACAGGGCGGTAAACGCCACGGGATCGCTGATGGCCATCTCGGACAGCATCTTGCGGTTGATCTGGATGCCGGCGACCTTCAGACCGTGCATGAAGGTGGAGTAGTTCAGACCGTTGGGCTTCACAGCGGCGGAGATACGGGTGATCCACAGCTGACGGAAGTCACGCTTCTTCAGACGGCGGCCCACATAGGCGTAGGTCAGAGACTTCATGACCTGCTCGTTGGCCATCTTGAAATGCTTGGACTTGGCGCCCCAGTAGCCCTTAGCCAGCTTCAGCGTCTTGTTTCTTCTTTTACGCGCCATCATTGCGCCTTTAACACGTGCCATATTCTAATTGCCTCCTATTCTAACGAAAACGTATCTTATTTGTAGGGGATCATCTTGCGGATGGTCGCCTCGGTGGTGCAGTCAGCATAGGTGGTGCTGCGCAGACGACGGCCACGCTTGGTGTCCTTCTTGGTCAGGATGTGGCTCTTGAACGCGTGAGCTCTCTTGACCTTGCCGGTCTTCGTCAGATTGAAGCGCTTTTTTGCGCCGCTATGGGTCTTCAGTTTAGGCATAGTTGTTTTCTCCTTCCAATATGATCCTTTGCGAATGAAATGCTTATTTGCCGACCTTGGGGGACAGGAAAATAGACATATTCCGGCCCTCCAGCTTGGCGGCTTTGTCCAGGGTGGACACCTCGGTACACAGCTCGGCGAACTTGTTGAGCAGATCGCGTCCGATCTCGGTGTGCGCCATCTCGCGGCCGCGGAAGCGGACGGAGACTTTGACGCGGTTGCCGTCGGACAGGAACTTCTGCGCGTTCTTCAGCTTGGTGTTGAAGTCGCCCACGTCGATGCCCGGAGACATACGGATCTCCTTGATCTCGACAACGTGCTGGTTCTTTCTGGCTTCCTTCTCGCGCTTGCTCTGCTCGAACTTGTACTTGCCGTAGTTCATCAGCTTGCACACCGGAGGCGTTGCCTGCGGAGAGATCTTTACCAGATCCAGGCCCTGCTCCTCTGCGGTACGCAGCGCCTCCTCGCCGGACACGATGCCCAGCTGCTCGCCATTCTCGCCGATCAGTCGGATCTCCTTGTCGGTGATCTCCTCGTTCAGTTGATGCTGTACCTTGCTAATACCGAAGCACCTCCAATCCAAAATAAAAACGCGGACGCTCCGGGCATCCGCGAAACAACACAAACAGCCCTTTCGGGCGCTTGTATGACGCTGTTGACCTCTTTGCCGTCGCTGGAGGTGAGGCGGATGCACCGACCTTCTTTGTTTTCTCGGATATTTTATACTATCCCGGCGTGTTTGTCAACGGCTTTTTCCAGAATTTTTTTACATATTTTCTGCGGCGGCGGTGAAACTATGGTTGTACCTGATACAAAGGGTACAGAAAATGGAGGTATATCTCATGGATAACACGAAGAACACCAAAAACACCAAGAACACCAACACCACCGACAACACGGAAAACACCAATACCAAGAACGCCAAGAACGCGAAAAACTGCAAATAACTTCTTCATGTCTTCGTATAAAGGGAGGGGCCGGACGGCCCCTCCCTTTATATCCATCAATGCTCCGTCTTGCCCAGATACTCCTCCAGTGTGATATCCCGGTTGAAGATCTCCTGTGCCGCGTCCTTGCCCACATAGCGGTAGTGCCACGGCTCATAGATGATACCGGTGATATCGGTCTTTCCGTTGGGGTAGCGGTGGATGAAGCCGTACCGCCAGGAATTGGCCATGAGCCACTTCTGGGTCTCCGTGCTCTCCTGAGCAGAGGTCAGGTCCTGCATATTGGCGTCCACCAGGTCCACCGCCAGGCCCAGCTGATGCTCGCTGGTGCCGGGGATGGCCACAGCCTTGGCCGCCTCGGTTTTGGCCTCGTCCTCACTCATGCCGCTGCTGATGAGCCGCTGCACCTTGTTGTCGTACAGGCTCTGCTGCGTCTCCTGCGTGCGGTAACTGGAGCAGTTGACCGGGCTGTAGCCCGCCGCCTTGCAGGCGTTGATCATCTCCATATACGCCTCATAGCAGCGGCTGTCCACCCGGTGGCCGTCATCCAGTGTCACCAGGTCCACCGTCCAGTCATCGGGCAGGGGGTTCCAGGGGTTCACCAGTGTCAGCAGCTCGTCATCCACGATGACGTTATCCGGTGTCGTAGTGTCGCCCACATTGTCCACGGGCTGATTCGTGTTCTGGGCGTCGTCCGCCGGAGCATCGTCCTTTTTGCAGCCCTTGATGATGAATATCGCACCCACGATGATGCCGGCCAGCAGCACGGCGGCGATGATGCGGTTCCGCATGGCCTCCCGGTAGCGCTTCTGCCGGCGGCGTTCTCTTTCGTAATCCATTCTGTTACCTCAATTCCTCGGGGTATGCCCCCGTCTCGTGCAGTTTGATAAGCTCCCGTGCCACACGGGCCCGGTCCTCATGATACGTCATGCCGAACCAGCGGTCCGCCGACTTCAGCACGCTGACACGCAACTCTCCCGCCGCCAGCATGTCGCCCACCATGGTGGGCAGCAGGCACTCGGCTTTCACCGACTGCCCCGCCTTGCTGCGGAGGAAGTCGTGGAAATACGTCTCCAACGCGTCGAAGACGGAGGGGGCAAAGCCCCAGAAGTTCATGGACACCACCGTGTCGCCGTCCAGCACCGCTCCGGTATCCTCGTCCCGGATGACGCCGTCCGGCAGCAGGGCGATCTTCAGCGTCTCGCGGATGTCGCTGAGATACCCGTCCTTCACATGGCACACACCCCGGGACACGGTGCCGTGGGCAGTGACGGTGTTCTTCAGCAGATAGCCCACCATGGTGGCAGCACCCGCCTTCGGCAGGCGCTGCAGCTCCGCATATATGGTGCGGTAAGCGTCCGCGCCGTAGAAATCGTCGGCGTTGATGACGCAGAAGGGCTCGTGTACGATATCGCGGGTACACAGCACCGCGTGGGCTGTGCCGAAGGGCTTTGTCCGCCCCGCCGGCTTTGTATACCACGCCGGCAGTGTCGTGTCGTCCTGATAGGCGTAACGGACCTCCACGGGCCGCCCGTCCGCCGTGTGCAGCCGGGACGCCATATTGCCGCACAGGCGCTCCATCAGCTCCCGCATATCCGGCTTGATGATGAACACGACCTTGTCAAAGCCCGCCCGCACCGCGTCGTACACACCGTACTCCATCAGTATCTCTCCGTGGGGCCCCACGCCGTCGGTCTGCTTGCTGCCGCCGTAGCGGGAACCGATCCCCGCCGCCATGATGACCAGCGCTGCGTGCATAGTCTTTCCTCCTTGATTTTTCATAGCTACCATCATACCACGGATGGCAAAAAAAACAAGCGCATTTCAAGCGTCTTAATAGAAAGTTAAGGCATTTGGAAGAAAATAGGCAGATGTCAAGAAGAAAATGGACAAATGAGAAAAAATATCAATCTTGAGATGTAACACAAGAAGATCTCCAGGCGTCAGGCAGCTGGCGGCGGAGTGTGTTACAGGCGGTATCGCTGCGCGATGTAGCATGGAAACACCGCGCCAATCAAGACCACGAAAAAAGCAGCTCTCACGGGGGAGCTGCTTTTTTCATGCGGAGTGCCCTTGCGGGCAGTCTTGACAGGCGGG
>QWCN01002275.1_pt1 | contig 25699 bp, 32 predicted proteins | sample 1972711 | NCBI WGS metagenome assembly QWCN01 (sample SAMN09866707, study PRJNA288562) | Human gut metagenome isolate term1_stool, whole genome shotgun sequencing... | isolation source: gut | host: Homo sapiens | place: USA: California
CTGAGGACTCCAATGCCGCTGCGAGTCTCAAAGCCGCTGAGAACTCCAACGCCCCCGAGAACTCCAAAGCCGCTGAGAACTCCAAGCCCACTGCAAGTCCCAATATCCCCGAGAACTCCAAGGCCCCCACAAGCTCCAAGGCCGCTGAGAACTCCAAGGCCGCGAGGAAGCCGCTGGAGCTGGGCGTCTACCTCACGGAGTACTCCACGCCCGAGGCCTCCGAGGCCTCCGAGCCGTCCGTTGCGCCTGCGGCCATGCCTTCTGCCGTGTCCGTCGCTCCCCTGTCTGTCGCATCTGCCGTGCCCATGTCTGTCGCGTCTGCCGTGTCGGTGTCCGACGCCACCTCGGTGCTGTTCCTAAAGGGATTGCCGTCTGTGCCTGTTGCACCCGCTGTACCCGCTGTGCCTACCTCACCCAAACTGCAGCCGAGAAAGCGGGCGAAGAAGCCGAGACGGAATCCCGCGGGAACGCCGCGCACGCCGCAGTATGTGGTGATCAACTCGCAGCCCGTCTATGGCGCGAGCGGCGCGCAGCCGGTTCTGGCCTACTCTGCCAACGGAGAGACCGCGTTGACGCTGGCTACGCAGCAGGTGGGTGGGAGTGTGGTGCTCGTGCCGCAAAGCAGTGTGGGCGCGCAGCCCGCGGTGGTGGTGGCGCAACCCACACAGCCTGTGGTGATGGTGGCACAGCCTGCGCAGCCTGCTCAGCCGATGGTAGTGGCGCAGCCCACACAGCCGATGATGATGGTGCCGGCACAGCCGAGTCAGACTATGATGATGGTGGCACAGCCTGATCAGTCCATGATGGTGCCAGCACAACCCACTCAACCCATGATGATGATGGCATCCTCGAGTCAGCCGATGATGGTGCCTGCCCAACCTGTCCAGCCTGCTCAGCCCGTCATGATGGTGCAACCCGACCCGCCCATGATGATGGCGCAGTCAAGTCAACCCATGATGATGATGGCACAGCCTGACCCGTCCATGATGTCTGCACAGCCTGGACAGCCCATGATGATGATGCAGCCTAGTCAGCCCATGATGCCCTCGCAACTGGGACAGCCGATGATGATGACGCAGTCTGGACAGCAAATGGTCATGATGGGACCGCCTGATCAGTCCATGATGATGTCTTCGCAACCAGGACAACCCATGATGTTCTCTCAGCCTGATCAGTCCATGATGTTCTCTCAGCCTGATCAGTCCATGATGATGCCAACACAGCCTGGACAACCCATGATGTTCCCTCAGCCTGATCAGTCCATGATGATGCCTTCGCAGTCAGGACAACCCATGATGATGCCTTCGCAGTCAGGTCAGCCAGTGATGGTTTCTCAACCCGACCAATCAGTAACGATGTCTTTGCAACCGGAACAACTCTCCTAGACGACTCATAGTTCATCTCCTTTTCAACGTGACTGTTTGTTACACTATTGTTTTCATTCATGTGCCACAAATCAGTATGCTCATCGTGCAACAAACCCACATGGGTTGGGTGTGGAAGACACGTCGAATCTGCACTTCAGGGAGTGGGCCTTCTTTTTCGTTGTCGTGATGAGCATAGATTCCTGAGGAGGAACGGTGCCACTGCAAACCGTGGACACAGGAAATGGTGAACGAGAATGGAGGTGGCAAAGGCTGCCTCATTTTTTAATATTCGTATCAGAATCCAGTGTTTCTTTCACACGGTACCCTTTACGATGAACGCTTAGGAAAGACTAGATCAATCCACACCCATGCAGGATAAGCATTCCGTGAAGTGCTCCTTTTGTGACAATGTCATCAATACAACCTTATCCGCTATTATCTGCCCTGATTGCGAGAAAGAGCGTCCTGCTTTCTTCTATTGATTCTGTAGTTGATCCTAACAAAGTACTGCGCGGGTTGCGGACAGCCGGTGACATTTGGCAAGGTTGTGAAGGAACACTCGAGATCGTGGCACAGCGGTTGCTATGCCATTTTCCGGGTTGAAGGTGAGCTATCTCAGTATTTTCCTTTATTCCCCGTAGAAACAGAAGACGATTACAAGGATTACGAGAGCACAGTAAAAGCAAAGACAAATAGAACGAGAAAGATCCTCACCGGAAACAGCACATATCTCTTCTACGACCAGGACCGAGCGGCTCAGTCGCAGGATCGCTATCCTTACCGCCGCGACAGTGCCGTAAGTCACAGCAGCAACAACACGGACACAGCGCCGACTCACAAATCCGAGGCCGAGTTGCTATCCGTATTAGCGTGTCGGAGTGATTATTCTCTAGGGAGAAGAAAACGACGACTACGGCTACGTTTCTCCCCTTCATCAGGAGGAGGAAAGCGACCAGTACCGTCCGAACTTCTTTTCCACCAATGAGAGAGTAATCGCTCCTCCGCTTCTTCACTGTAGCAAATCATTTACCGACTGCAGACTCTCGGCTTCGTAAAGGACAATGTGTACGACGGAAAGGTGGTTACGGCAAAAGCAATTGATGAGTAGATCTACCAGAATTCTGTGACTGGATTTGAATTTGTGAGCTTCTTGATCAGCAGGAAGCAGTGCGAAGATACGGACCAGGCATGCACGATCGGACAGCGATTCGTGAATTCGCACATCCTGGTTCCAGTGGACGAGAACGAAGAAGGAATCGAAGAGAATGTGATATTTGAGGGCGATAAGGAGCTGTACTATGTGGATGATTCCATTCTTGGCGTGTTGGCGGTGGGACACGAACTGACGTGTAGTGAAGATTTGGGGGATGCCCCACAGGAGGTGGTTCAGCCTCAGAAGGAGCACAACAAGATTCTCCGGATGTCGGGCTATCTTCTCACGATGAGTGCTTTTTGGAAGAGGGGATGAGGAGTAGATAAGGATGGAAAGACGCAGCGACTGTGGTACGAGCTTTCCGCGGGAATTCTTCGATCGTACCTGCAGCCGAACACGATCCGCCAACGCAACGAGGAGAGCGATTCTAACTGCATCGAGGCATTGGATACGCAGGAGTTCACCGTGATGCCGATTCACAAGGGGAACGGGGAATCGACAACCAGTTTCAAGGTGAGGTGAGTGAGGGGAGTGTAATGGATAGTTGGTGGGCACTGTGCGTGAGATTCAGTATCAAGCCGAATCGATGGAAGAGTACGAAGAGTGGATGTCCGTGCTACGGAACAGGGAGTAGCTCGATTCGGATTGTTTTACGGGTTGTTTGTTTGAAGAACCCTCACTCATTTCTTCACAGACTCCAAATTGAACCCATGGACAACTCGTTCAACAACATCTACCTTAGTGGTCATCGCAGAGTGAGAAGCGAGCTTGGTGCCCTAAGCGGTAGGTACTTGGCCAGATGAAGACCGATGAGAACAGTATTACCTGGAAAGGTGATGAGGACACTCTCCGTGTACGCTTTTTGCGACTGCTGACCTAATCTGTGTAGTACCAGCCCGGAGAGATAAAGCAAGTCTTTTGGTGCAAAGTGGGAGCGCGTTTCCAGATCCGCTTTGTTCTTGAGGGCGGCTCCACGGTCCGATTCGATGGCTTCCGTCGATCTGTCGTTCTTTCGGAATGGTTGATGATTTGCTAGGATTACGACATCCTCGCTCCCTATTTGAAAGAGAAGTTCACGGTTGATATTGAGGACGAGAAGTTGGGCTCTGATGGTGTGAACTGGGGATCGACGGATTTCGAGGGTCCGGAAGGAGAGTTGGTTCTTCTGTCCTATTTCAGTGTGTAGCGAGAATCTTGTCGTGAAGGACGTCAAGGGAAATCGTCTCTTTGAGTTGGGTCTGAACGAGCTGAGCCAGTGCGCCTTCCCGTCGAAGAACGAGGTGGAGCTGCAGTTCGTCGAGGAGGATACGACCAAGACCACGGTTCGCAATGGCATTTTCCTTCATCGTAGGAAGAATCGCTCGTTTCGCTGTCCTTCTTCGTTCCCCAGGGCGAGGACGACGATCGCGAGCTGAAGGAGAACACGCCGGCGTACCGTCTGCAGCAGATGATTCTCGAGCGTGCGGGCTTGATTAACAACAACGGTAATATGATCACTGAAGTCAGCTCGCAACTGGGCAAGTTCATGACGCCGCGCGGGCGTTACAGCATGGAGTTCTACGATAATTACATGCGAATGAACGGCAACAACTATACGTACAAGATCTTGTAGATCAAGGATGGTTGTGGTGATGCGCAGATATAAGACGATTTCGTGTGTGTACCTGTTCGACCAGCCGGACATCATGAACAAGGCGCTGGTGTTCTGTCTGACCAAACCGCTGCGTCAGGGCCAGCAGACCTACCCCCACCTGGTGCTGTACGCGCCTACGGACTACACGACCATCAGTCTGAACTTGGATGAGGTGAGTGGTGTGCTTGATGTGTGTGTGCTTGTGATGTGCTTTATAGGTGTGATGTGATGTGATGAGTGATGTGATGAGTGATGTGATGTGTGATGTGATGAGTGATGTAATGAGTGATGTGATGTGATAAGTGATGTGATGAGTGATGAATGATGTAATGAGTGATGTGATGTGAAAACAGTGATGTGATGTGATGAATGATGTGAAAACAATAATGTGAAAGCAGTGATGTGACAACCCCATTCTCACCCCTCAGAGCGTGCTGGCCGAGCGCTACGGCGGCAAGCTACAGCCCAACATGCGCGACGAGGGCTACAAGCTCATCGCCAAGCTCTTCAAGTTCATCGGCGGCGTCAAACTATACACCTCCGACTCCTTCCATACCTCGCGCGGCGCGCCCTACGTCCGCTGCGTGCACAAGTCCGAGGGCGGTCTGCTGTACTTCATGGAGCGAACGCTGTTCTTCATCCACAAGCCCACGTTGCAGATCGCTTACGATGTGGGGGAAAAGGGGGGGTCCCACGCGTAGGATATTCAATCGGTGCACTATCACCGATATGACCCCAATTCGCACACGGGCAACAAAATGTTCGATATCCAGGTGGGATGTGGAGTTCCAGAATTAGGGGTAGATTAAGCTGAAGGGTCAGAATGGCGTATCGATCTGGTTCCACAACATTGAATAGTGAGTGCGTGCATGAGGTGTCAAGGGTAGTCCTGACTTCTCGGCGGTGAACGCGAAGTTCAGCAGCAAGGACATCCGTCAATTGGGATTGAGTCATCTCCATCAGCAGGTGTTCGAAACCGACTCGGACGATGAGGATTTCGATGACAACAGTGCGGCAAACCAGGAAAGCGAGGACCGCGATTATCAGGGAGGTGCCGATGGAGATGATATGAGCGAGACGAGCGAGGAGATGAAGGAGCTGGTGCCGGAGAGCGACATGGAGGTGGAGGGAGCGAGCGACCACGAGGAGATCAACCCTTCGGTTTGGGTGGGGGAAAAGAATGATGGAATAGAAGCGACAGAAAACGGAGGAATAATGTGTGTCTTCACTTTTGTTTGTTTGAAGAATGGAAGCGGATAAAGAAATCACGTATTGCGTGAATGGCGATCCCTACGACAGAAAGGAGGAGTTTAAGTGCGTGTTTCGATGCTTCTTCCATGCGTAGAAAGTGCTTGATTTGGTCCCCCATTTGGCCGCTTACGTTGATTCTTCCATGCGCTGGCCACATCGCTATTGCGGATTCCAAGGGCAACGTGTTTGACTTCCAGGGAACGAATGCAATCGGCAAGAACCACCTCCTGTTTGGTTACCCCACGAGAGTGATGCAGATGGCCAAGCCGGGAGAGGATGATGTGGAGTGGGATCGGGCGGTGTACGGCGCCATTGCTCGCTACAGCCACCAGGTGTACGACTTCAGGTAGTCGTTTTCCCTTTAAACTCATCCGGTAGAACGAACAACTGCCACAGTTTCGCTGCCAGTGCTCTGAACGACATGAGCCTCTCGGATTATAAGGGTGTGCACTGGGACATCAACCCCATCATGATGTACATGTTCAGAAAGGGCCGCTTCCTTTCCACGGGATCGATGCTTCTGTCGTGGCTTCCCTCCATTCTCTTCTACGGAGCGATCATCGCTCTCCTGTGCATCTTCCTGTTCTCTGTTTGTTGAACAAAAGCGCCTAGTTCGGGCATTCGTTAGACAAGTGTCCCGTATGCTTGCACTTCAAGCAGAGAGGAGGGTTCTGGCAGTCCTTGGCGAAGTGCCCCTTCTGGAAGCATCTGCGGCACAGCACGGCATTACAGCAATCCTTCCTCACATGGCTAGTTCGTCACTGTTGGGAGATAATACAAACCCAGGCTCGCCACAACGACTGCAGACGCGTTCGTTCTTGCACTCACTGGCGATATGGCCATACTGAAGGCAATTGGCACTATGTATGAGCAATGCTTCAACATACATACCAAATGACATCGTCTACATATAAGGAAGATCAACAGAAACCACGCTTCTTCTCCGCCGGCTTTTCAGTTTCATTGTTCTCCTTCTTACGAAGCTCCTCGCCTCTGTATCGGAACCAGCAGTCTTTTGCTTGATGGCCCGTCTTTCCACACACATAGCACGGAGCACTCCTAACAATGAGTACAAACAAGTCGTGTCCACGCTTCGACAGCGCGTCTCATGCTCACACCATGCGGACGACCATAGGAATGCGTCGTCGTCGAATAGTGGGAATAGGAGGACTGTCTGCTGTTTCGTGCCGTGGGACAGTCGCTCTGCTTGTGACCAATTCCACCGCAGACATAGCAACGCAGAACTACAATCAGCATCCAAACGACCTCCCCTACCCGAACTGTTCCTACGGACAGGACCTTCGTTTCTTTCTGTATTCATCCTCAACTTCTCTTCTGTTTGAACCTGTGTCCACAACAAACACTGATGCTATCGTTACAAGATATCCCGAATCCTCAAGTCGTCATCCGAATCGTCTTCGTCACTGCTCTCGCTGAGAGCGCCCTCGATCTCTCCATCCTCGTCCTCCTTCTCCTCCTCCCTCGAATCCTCCTTCTCCTCCGTTCTAGCCACCTTCTGCGGCACTTCCGTTCGCTCGCTCTGCGTTTCCACCAATGATGGCGGCGATTGAACGGTTTGTCTCTCCACCTCGGGAACGCGCACATGCTCCTTCAAATGCACCGCCAAGATCATATTCACCAGCTTCGGGTTCTTCTTCTCCTCCGTTTTGTACTTGTTCTTCAACTACTCGTCAGGCTTTCCTTTCTCGTCCTCACGTCTTTTCTCGTTCGGTTTGTGATCACCTTGTTCATCAAAAAGAAGTCCGTGCCGAATCTGCGCAAACACTACGATCAATTCCTCAGCCCATCGCAACATCGTAAAACTGTCTCGTCTCCTCCACCGTCCAGACGACGACCTTGTGCTTCCGCCTAGGCGTCAGGAGGGGAGGATGAATTGCGACCGAGAAGACCGATCGAGCAAGTCATTCAGATCGCCCTCGTCGTCGCTGTCATTTATGTCGAAACGGTCGATTTGGCGATTCTACGGGAAGACGGAGAGTACGGGGAGTACGAGGGAGGACCGGTCCAGAACGATTTGCCCGTTCACTAACGCCACTTCGAGTCCCTTGTGGCTGGACTTGCTCTTCTCCGAGTCGATCGTGCCGATTACCTCGCCATGAGGGGATTGGTTCACCTCCGCCTCGGGAAGGATTGTGTACCCACTCGCTTCAAACAGTCGGCGATCCTGCAAGTAAAGGACGCACAAACCCCAGTACCCTCTTCCTTTGCTCGGCCTTGGTCGGAATTCCGTCATTCGAAAAACGGATAAACTCTCCCAGCGACTTGGAGTGCTCCTTCGACGCCTGTTGGGGGATGTTCTTGTACATCTTCCCTAGCGCTGATTACATCACCGTATACACCACCCATCACCTCGCTGATACTGAAACGACGGCGACGCTCCATGGGCTCACCATCAGTTGTGATCTACACCTCAAAACGGGAAACGGCAACGACTTGATTTGCGTCATGTCTGTCAGATGATTCATCCATATCCAGCTGCCACCCGGAAGAGATTTCTTTATACCCGGATACAAAAATTCCATCCTTTTCGCGTTTGCGAATTGAACAAACAGACGCTTCGTAAAGAGATAACTAAACACTAGCAGTCCGAACTCCCCTCTCCAAGGACCAGTCCTCCAGTTCCGCCGCATGGCGATACGATCCATCCTCGAGAAGCAACGCCGGGTTGGGGAACGTATTCTTCTTCGTGCCGATGGACGTGTACCTACGCGTCAACGCAGCACCCGGGCTCTACCCTTCGCTGTACAGCCTGCAATAGGGGATCGAGAAGGAGTGAATAAAAGACCAAACGTCACCGTACGTCCAGTGAATCAGAGGCAGCACCCGCATGAAGGGAGGGAAATCGGGAGTGCTTGGAGAAAACGGGCCGAGACCCACTCCCTGGGGGTCTGTGTCGCGGACGCCAAGAATGATGGCCTCCAAATGATACTGTTCGATCAGTGAAGTCAATCCCTCCTTGAAGGAGTTGTGGTTATGGGCGGTGCGTACCCCGATCGCTGCACTTGTCCGTTGAAGGTGCTCGGTAATCTCCTCAAAGTCAAAGGGATTGTGGAAGACGATAAAACAGCACTGGTTCACGATAGAGGAGTACTCCTCGGTGCGGTTCCGTTGTGCGAGATAGAGAAAAAGAGCGAGTCTCCACAAATGCGCGCAGACGTCGGAGTCCTTGCCGCCGTTGTATGAAACGGCAAGCGACTGGATCCCGTATCTCTCAAACGCCTCCTGGATGACGTTTACGGCAGAGCGCACCAGATCGAACAGGGGCGACTTCTGCCCCTCCAATTCGTAATACCTCCCAACCAGATCATGGATGGACGGAGTTTCCATCAACACGGATTTCCAACAAAGAAACAATGCAACACACTAAGCAACTATTGCGTCGCGATCTCCTTTCCCTTCACAGACGCGCGACCTGAAATGACCAGCGGCTGGTCCTTCTTTCCCGACTCCGTATCGACGAACACCTCCTCTCCGCTGTGGATGCTGCCTCCGATAATCAGCTTCGACAGCGGCGACAGCAAATACTGCTGAATGGCGCGCTTCACGGGACGCGCGCCGAATCGCGGATCGTAGCCAGCAACCGACAGCCACGACTTGGCACGATCGGAGACCTTGAGATCCATGTTCTGGTAGTGCAGGAGCTTGTCCACGTTGTGGAGCTGGAGATCGACGATGCGCTTCATGTCCTCCTGGTTGAGCTTGCGGAAGATGACGAGCTCATCCAGCCGGTTCACGAACTCCGGCGGGAAGTAGTTGTTCACCGCCTTGACGATCTCGCTGCGCACGCCCGCCTCGTTGCCCGTCACGTCGCCGTTGTACAGCTCGCTGCCCAGGTTCGACGTCATGATGATGATCGTGTTGCGGAAGTCCACCGTGCGGCCCTGCGAGTCCGTCAGCCGGCCCTCATCCAACACCTGCAGAAGCAGGTTCGACACCTCGGGGTGCGCCTTCTCGAACTCATCGAACAGCACCACTTGGTAGGGGTGACGACGCACCGCCTCCGTCAGCGTGCCGCCCTCCTCGTAGCCCACGTAGCCTGGCGGCGCGCCGATGAGGCGAGAGACGCTGAACTTCTCCATGTACTCCGACATGTCGATGCGCGTGAAGCACGACTCGTCTTTGAATAGGAATTGGCAGAGCGTCTTGCACAACTCCGTCTTGCCCACACCCGTCGGGCCCAGGAACAGGAAGGAGCCCAGCGGCCGGTCGTGCGTGCGCAGGCCCGCGCGGCTGATCCGGATGCACTCGCTCACCTTGCGCACCGCCTCGTCCTGGCCGATCACGCGCGCGCCCAGCACGTCCTCCATGCGCAGCAGACGGTGCTTCTCGTCCTCCACCAGCGTGCTCAGCGGGATGCCCGTGCGCCGCGACACCACGTCCGCGATGTTGTCCGCCGTCACGCGCTCCGCCAGCATGTGCTCCTTCGCCACTTTGCTGTCCGCTTCCAGCTCCTTCGTCAGCTTCGGGATCACGCTGTACTTCAGCTCCGACGCGCGCTGCCAATTGCCCGCCATCTGCGCGCGCTCCAGCTCCAGCTTCTTCTCCTCCAGCTCCTTCTTCAGCTGCTTCGACTTCTCCAGCGCCTCCTTCTCCGCCTTCCACTTTGCCACCAGCTTGTCGTGCTCCGCCTCCAGCTTCTTCACGTCCTTCTCCAGCGCCTGCAGACGCTCCACGCCCTCGGGGTCCGCGTCGTGCTTCAACGCCTCCATCTCGATCTTCTTCGCCATCAGCTGCCGATCCAGCTTGTCCACCGCCTCCGGCTTGCTCTCCTGCTGCAGGCGCAGGTGGCTCGCCGCCTCGTCCACCAAGTCCACCGCCTTATCCGGCATCTTCCGGTCCGTGATATATCGTGCCGCCAGGTTCGCCGCCGCCACCAGCGCCGAGTCCGCGATGCGCACGCCGTGGTGCACCTCGTAGCGCTCCTTCAGGCCTCGTAGGATGTTGATCGTGTTCTCCAGCGACGGCTCCTCCACGATCACTGGCTGGAACCGACGCGCCAGCGCGCCGTCCTTCTCGATGCTGTTGCGGTACTCGTCCAGCGTCGTCGCGCCCACGCACGAAATGTCGCCGCGGGCCAGCGCCGGTTTCAAAATGTTGGAACCGTCCATGCTCCCGCCCATCGCACCGGCGCCTACCAGCGTGTGCAGCTCGTCGATGAACAGAATGACCTTGCCGTTGCTCTCCTTCACGTCCTTCAGAACGCCCTTCAGACGCTCCTCGAAGGATCCGCGGAAGCTCGCGCCGGCCACCATCGCGGCCAGGTCCAGCGAAATCACGCGCTTGTCCTTCATGCTGTCGGGCACCTCGCCCGCCACGATACGCTGCGCAATGCCCTCGACAATGGCCGTCTTACCCACGCCGGGCTCGCCGATCAGCGCGGGGTTGTTCTTCGTACGACGGCACAGAACCTCCAACGTCCGGCGAATCTCCTCTTCGCGGCCAATGACGGGATCCAGCTTGCCCTTCTTCGCCAGTTCCGTCAGATCAATTCCGTACTTCTCCAAATTCTTGCCCTTCGGCACGTTGTCGGGATTGGTCCACGAATACTGGGGGATCTGGGGTCTGTCCTCGTCAAAGAGGGACTTCGATGTGTGAAAGTTTCTTGCGCATACGACCGCTCTAGAAATCCTACCGCATGAGGCCCCTCCCAAATGAACATACTGGTTCACAGATCTAGGTCGCAACAATGTATATGTCAGCTTTGAAAGCATTGTATGTAGAAAAAACTGAGAAAAGGGGGGAAAGCGGAAACTTCGAGAACAGCATTCTTTAGAATTTCTGCGAAACGAAAAGAACCCTCGTTTTGGGTCACTTCTTATGGAATCTTCATTCCTTCTCGTCGCCTTCCCAAAATGACTTCTGTCGCTTTTATTCTCTGCCTAGATAATGACACGACGATCGAAGACGGATCGTCCATTTCATCCCAAACCAAGCATCTCGACAGCTGCGTTGTACTTTCGCACTTCCCGTCCCCGTTACATCCTAGACGTCGGGGATTCTCACTCTTCACAACTGCGGAGTGAAACACTTCGTGCTGGTGCTGCCCGATCAGCCATCCGACGTGCTCGATGAGTTTATCTCCTTCTTCACCACCTTTCTGCCAGACTGTATCCTCCGCTTCGACCAAGTCTCGGATTCTTCGGTACTCCGCTTTGTTCACACTTCACATTAGGCCGGGATCGGCGACCTGCTGGTAGAAAAGCGGCAGCTGCTCTCCCAGCACGAAACAGTCTATCTGACATCGTGGCGCAGTATTCCCTCTGAAATGGAGCTCCGCGCCATCAACGAAGATATACAGCACGACGCTGTCCTCTACGGCCTTCTCCGATCCTCCGGCGTCGCATTCCACTCCGCCTCCCACGAGCTCGTGGATCCGGACTCCATTCAGGACTCCCAGCCCATCGCCCACATCGCTTCCCTCGGTTTGGCGCGTCTGCGCACCTCCCTCTTCTCCCACCTCGAATCGGGCTTCCCCTTCGTTCACCCCACCACCCTCCTCCAGCTCCTCCTCCACCTCAACCGCCGCGCGCCGCACTCCGTGGCCGTGGTCCCCCGATCGGCGAGTCCTCGTCAGCGTTCCATCGTCTTCGCGCCCACGCCCAGCGCCACGCCTCTCGCCGTATGTCTGGACGGCACCATCGCCCCGCTGACCGTCACAGCCCCCGTGGGCAGCGTCCTGCGGTACTCCTACCTTCAGTGGACTCACCTCACATTCTTCACCGTAGGCGCGACACGCAGACGTCCGTCACTGCCTGGGAGGCACGTGCCATCCCGCGCGAGCTGCGCGTGCCGGAGGGTGAGGGCGTGCTGCTGGTGCGCGACGTGGTGGACGAGCTCAGGTCGTGCCGCGTGCTGGAGGAGGAGACGGAGGTGCTGATCGCCTGCGATCACTGGCGGTGGAACCGCGAGGTGGCGCTGGTGGGCGCGCGCGGCGAGCAGGCGCGGTCGGTGCGCGTGACGCCGAACTGCGTGATGTGCGTGTTCGCAGAGGGAGCGATCGGCGCGGTGACGGTGGAGGTGGAGGTGGTGGGCGCAAAGGAGGAGGTGGTGTTCGCGCGGGAGGAGATCGAGGCGGTGGCCAACACGCTGTCCCTCTGTCACGGCGACGGCTGCGTGCGCAAGCGCATCCACGACAGGGACGTCGCATTCCACCTGACGGTTGTCACGCCCACTACGGCGCCACACCTGCGCCCTGCGCTGTGTCGGTACACGCCCGCGTTGTTCTGCGTCCGCTCTCTGAGACATAGCCACACACCGCTGTGCATCGGTCATCGTGGCTGCGGTATGAACACTGTGGGTTTTGGCACGACTGCTCACGTGCAGATTCCGCGGCAGACGGAGGTGGAGAACTCGCTGCGGGGCTTCGCGGAGGCGGCGCGGCGCGGTCTGCGCACCGTGGAGTTCGATCTGCAGCTGACGAGCGACCACCACGTGGTGGTGTTCCACGACTATGAAATTAGTGGGGGCGTGGGGGGCGAGTGAGGCGCAGAGACGCCGTCCGGCGAGAAATGGCCCATCGCCGCGAAAACGCTGGCGGAGCTGCGGTTTGAACTCGCGCACGCCGTGACGCTTAGATCGATTCCGCTGCCGGCGCCAGAGAAGTTTGACGGACCAGTGCAGTTCTTGCCGCGCATGAACGAGATGTTCGGAGGGGTGCCGGGAGCCCTGGGGTTCAACATCGAGGTGAAGTACCCGATGCCGGTGCATGTGGTGGGCGAGAATGAGAGACAGAGCGAGCTGGACATGGCGAAGCTGAACGTGACGAAGAATGACTACGTTGACCGGATCGTGCGGTGCGTGGAGGCGGCGGATACCGCGCGAAGCGTCTATTACAGCTCGTTCGATCTGGACTGCTGTCTGATGCTGCTGCGGAAACAGGCTCGCTTCCCCGTGTTCCTGCTGCTGGGTAGTGTCGGGCGTGTGGTGTGAGGGTCAGACGAGGAGTCGGGCTGCGCGGAGGTGTCGAAGGAGCAGTGGCTGCAGGGCGTGTGGCTCCAGTACGTGCAGATGGCGCTGGAGAGGGGCGCGCTGCGGGGCGTGGTGGCGTGCACGACGCTGCTGAATGCGCCGGCGGTGAAGTGGGTGAGGGAAGAAGATGGGCGTGAGGCGTAGCTGCATGCCAAGGGGCTGCTGGTGTACTGCTGGGGGAATGACGGCAACGATGCGGGGAAGAGGAAGGAGCTGGCGGAGATGGGCGTCGACGCGATTATTGCGGACTCTTTTCAGTCCTGTGTTTGTTGCCACACTCTTTCTCTCCGGAAGGCGTATGGCCGTTCTCCCCGTAGATTCGTCTCCTCTCTTCTTTCAGAAGCTGAGGGAGCTCATCGCCCAGCTGGATAAGGAGGGATTCGCTCGTTCTCTCTTCTCTTTGTTTGGATAACGGATAGAACCTTTCCATGAGCCCGTGGACTGGAAGGCGATGGGTTTACCCGACTATCCCAAAGTGGTTCTGTATCCTATGGATTTGTCAACGATGCTCGTAGTACCGAGTGGAAGGAATGATGGGGTAGAAGAAACTGGATGCAAAGCAGTACAGTTCCATCCAGGAAGTGTTTTACGACATGTTCGCGATTCGAAAGGCCTGTATCACCTACAATGGTGTAGTTACCTATCCATTCGACTTACACGAAGGAAAAGGCGGCAATCACCAACATGGTTGGGCAGCTCTATCAGCGCTTCCAAGCCGGGGTGGACGACATTTTTGAGCAGTGTATCCCACCCTTTGCTTTCTGACGCGTAGATTACAAGGCGAATGCGTACTCGCGCGTGTTCCTCATGAACGCTAGGGAAACGGTGAATCACGTGAAGCAGAAGGTGTCCGACGTGCTAAGCACCATGGATCCCTCCTCGCTGTTCCCTCTCTTCTCTTGGTTGAATACAGTGTGCGTGGAAGGGATTACGAAGGTTGAGGTGGGGAGTGGGATTCATGGATAGAACGACGAGACGATCACCTTCGATCTGAATAGTCTCAAGGCGCGCGATTTCGACAAGCTGGTTCGATATCTGAATCTTTCGTGGTGACTGTACAATAGCTGTGTGAATGGAGTGTTTGTTGAAGTCGAATCGCTCAGACAATTTGAAGTGTCCTCTTTGTAATTGACGTAAGCACATACAATTATGAAGTAATAGCAAGGTTCAATTTGTGTGAAACATGGGCTGCATCCCGTCGAAAACCGAGAGTACCGCTCTAATCGTTTCCAGTAATACGCAGATCCAGAACAGAATGGCATTCAGAGTCCACTGATCGTGCAAGAGTCGCCAGAAGATGGAAAGCCCCATTCTGTTGAGAATTACGTGGCTTCTTCAAGGTAAGTTGCACACTTTCCCTTTCAGTACTGACCATGTGTAGCGAGGAGGAAGAACGCGCTCTCCTTTCGGATAGGAGAAATGGGAGCCAACACATGAATATGCTGGTGAAACAGAGTGTCGAGTGGATGCTCTTCCAACCGCTTGATGGTTAGGGACTTGATTGACGTTCCTGCTCTTGCCTACACGCTCTACGGAACGAATAGCCCGTACAACTACTGTGAAGAGTACAAGTGGGTTTCGTGTGTGAGATGTCACGGATAGCTCTGTGATCTCCTCCGTGAAGATGGTGGATGGGATCCTGAAGGTGGATGCCTCCAACAATGTGGACCTCTCCGAGCCCGTTGAAGATTTGCTCAGAAAGCCTGTGGTGATTGATTTTGCGAAGGTATTGCGTTTCCCTCCCATCTTCCTTCTAGATGAATCGCTGCGGAGAAGAACTGGATGATATCATCGATTCGCTTAAGGTGAAGGGTGATTCTCTCGTGGTTGAGTTTTAATGTGTAACAATAACTCCATACTGTTTGGATGCATATAGTACACAAGCTAATCCACCTCGTTATCCTCGTCCTTCTCCTCTTCCTTCTCATTCTTCAATTCCTTCCTCTCCTGAAGCTTCTCGCGCGCGATCTTTCCCACGTCGATCCAGTACTCAATGATCGTAGAGAAGAAGCTGAACACGAGCTGCACCCCCAGCACCACGTAGTACGACAAAAAGTCCCAGCTCGTGCAAATCATCGATTTGATGTGATTCAGAATCCACAGTTGCACGTAGTACGGGTGCAGCAGCGCGAACACGAAGTGGATGAAGAAGCGAGGCAATCGGCCATTCTACCGATGAGAAATTGAATATACACGCACGGGGTAGAGAATATAGATGGTCGTCATCGCCTCTTTGATCACCGCCTCGGTGGGAAATAAAGGTCCTAGCGAATCATCGCCATCCATCGAGCCCACCTCCGGACGTGGACAGACGCTGCAGCATCGACTGCAGACGCACCGACAGGTCGAAATTCAGCTTCACATCCTTCAGCTGCTGGAAGCTAATCATCATCGTCCTTGTGCAACCCCACCTTTTCAGGTACGTGATCAGAGTCTCTTCACTTCGGATGGAGGGCAGCACCAGGATCGAGTACAGAATCAGCACACTGGACGGCTACTCCTAAAACACCCCCGATTTCCGCACCTTGTGATACTTCTTCAAATCCAGCGATCGGCACGCGCGGTTGATGTCCTTCATCACGCCGTGCAGCGAATCGCTACTCCTGAGCTCTCCAACCTATGGTAACTTCGATTCGTAGTAGAAGAAGTACTTCCCGATGATCGTCAGAATGTCGCTCAGGAACACGCGCGTCAGAATCTTGTGGTTGTGGATGATCTCCTTCCACTCCACATCGCTGTACTCCGCCTTCTCCAGGATCTCCTTCGTCGATGACTGACTCGACGATGCCTCCAGCGAGCACGGCGAATCGGGGCTGTCCAGCATAAATCCCGTCGTGTCGATGATCTCCTCCTTCTCCTCGGACGCGCGACGCTTCGCATTGTCAATCGCGATGGAGCCCTCCTCCTTCAAGAACTCGTAGTCCTGCGAGCACTGGATCAGGCAGCTCTTCACGGCCACATATAGGTGTCCGAACTTGCTCTGGTGGTTGTTGAGATCGAACATCAGCAGCCGGTTGCTTCCCTTGAACACGCTGTTCAAGCAGGCCAGGAACCTACTCCTCACAGGATGAGTTGTGAGCCTACAGGTTGTGCATGGAAACACTTTCGTCGATCTGCTCCGGATTGTTGAGCGTCTCGTGCAAATAGTTGTGCACGAAGGGGAGTATCAGTTGGCAGAAGATCGGATCGAACAGCGTGTGGCTGGACATCGCATTCGTGATGGTCAGCAATCGCTTCTGTAAAGCCTGGTTGTCATGCATCAGCTCCTTGCGGATGTAGTCGGCGACGATCTAGCGATGACTCCGCCGATGAAACCCGACCTCGCTGTAGAGGGAATTGGCGGTTAAGAACTTCATGTGCAGCTTCTCCAGGATTGCAAAATCAATGAAGCTGCTGAGGTTCGCCAACACTCCTTCCAGAATGCGCGTTTGCTCGTTTTCAGACTCCGCGTTGATCGAGGCCTAGGCGTGATATACCAAAGGAATAAAAACTTCGATCTGTTCTAGAATCTCCATCGTCATGTTTCGCTGGAAGGAGAAATAGAGTCTGTTGGCAGGTGTACTTTCCTCCTTTCTACACAATGACACGATATAGCCATCCCGTACAGACAAGCGTCATCATGCTTCGAATACTCCTTTTCTCCCTCTTGTTTTCCTCCAGTCCGAAGAGCCTTTCCCAATTCGATTTCGTTGGCGTCACTCAGATTGGTAATCGAGTACGAACGGACAGGAGGAACAAAGTCCTCCTCATTCTCGCACAGCGAAGAATACGTCCCGCTTCTCTCTCTTCCCGACATAGCAGTTTGCACCAATAGTAGTTTGTTTCTGTCAGTTGCCGACGAAGGGCGTTTCATCGGAATACCACACAGAGTCGTCACAGAAGGGTGTGTGTTTCTTATGAAGGACGATGAGGTCATCGATTTAGCAGCAGGAGAGGATGAAACGACGATTGTGTTATGTGATGTGGGGATTTGGTGAGAGCGTGAGAAATAGGATGATTCCTCCTCTTCCGCATTTGAAACGCCGATTCGAGAGATAAGTTGTTCGTGCTGTTGCCTCCTTCGTGAATTTGTAGATGATCCGCCCCATATCCTTGATCATTCTTTTGAACAGGAAGACTACGAGCTGGCGAGATCGTTGCAAGTATTTGGTTTCCCATTCTCCTACCAGGATAGATTTCAGAGTACGTGAACGCTCTCCGCGAAAGCCAGTTGCTGCAGGAGAAAGCAGAAACGAAGCGTCCGCAGTCCTCAAAGCCCATCATCCACTTCTTTTCAAAGCGCGGGAAAACGACAGAGGGAAGCGACGACGATGTGCAAATCGAGTCCGCTGATCTCAATGCGATGGAGAAGAGGGTCCAAGGGAAGAAGCGGCAAAAGACCAAGAAGGAATTGGAAGAGGAACAACGCGCTCTAGCACTCAACGTATTGCATCGGTAGTGCGTCCACGTGTAGCAGGCATACATCCACAACGTTCTCTCGGAGGAGCTCGAATTGGCCGATCCGACCCCCGATATCCAGCTTCTGTTTGACGTGACGTTGTGAAAATAGAGTGAGTCGCAGCTGTTCAACAAGGAATTCTTCTACGGCAGCCTCAAGTTCATCTCGGTGAAATGGAGCAAGCGAATGACTCTCTGCGCCGGAATCTGCCGCATGAAGGGAATGGCGATCTCGATCGGCCTGTCCCAGCCGCTTCTGTCCCTTCGGAAGCGGAGCGACACAATCAACACCCTGCTTGTGCCAATTGCATCGAATTGTTGACAGTTAGCATGAGATGATCCACGCGTACCTATTTGTCACGCGCAACTACTTCGATCGTGATGATCACGGCGATGAGTTCAAGAAGCACATGCGCCGCATCAACCAGTCGGGCATGTGACGCTTTCCCGCATAACCCGCAGCGAACGCCCACATCACCATCTATCACACATTCCACGATGAGGTGGACTCGTGTCGCAAGTACTGGTGGCGCTGCGACGGACCGTGCCGCGACAAGCCGCCGTACTTCGGGTACGTGAAGCGCGCGATGAACCGACCCCCGCAGGCGGCGGACTGGTGGTTCGCGGAGCATCAGGTGGGTGTGGAGAGGCGATGTGAGTTGCAGCGCACCTGCGGCGGGCACTACCATCTCGTGAAGAGTCCTAACCTGCCGAACAAGGCGAAGTCTAAAGACAAGTCAAGTGACACGTCAAGTGACAAGCCAAGTAACAAGCCAACCACCTCAAACAACAAGTTGAAGGACAAAGACACCCAATGAACTCCTTGTTGCAACAAACAAGCACTCCCCGACGAGGCGAAAACCTCGTCACTCTCCTTACACGCAATACAGATTGCGATCCACCTCCTTCGGGAACGGCTGCACCTCCGTCTCCAGCTCCTGCTCGATCGTGAAGAACGTCTCCTTGTCCTTCTCCGTGATGAAGTCCACCGCCAGGCCCAGGTGTCCGAACCGGCCCGAGCGGCCAATGCGGTGCAGGTACGTCTCGCTGCTCGACGGCAGGTCGAAGTTGATCACCACGTTCACCGACTGCACGTCCACGCCGCGCGCGAACAGGTCGGTGCAGACGAGGTGGCGCGCCGCGCCCTTGGTGAAGTTGTGGAACACCTTGTTGCGGTCGTCTTGTGACATGCGGGAGTGGATGAAGAAGCAGCTGTAGCCCAGGTCGATGATCTTCTTCGCCAACAGCTCCACGCGCGCCACGCTGTTACAGAAGATGATCGACTGGTTGACCTCCAGCTTCGAGAAGAGCGTGTGCAGCGCGTTCACCTTCTGGCGCTCCTCGAGGAACACGTAGTACTGTGTCACGCCCTGCAGGGTCAGCTCGTCCATGGTGTTGATCATCACCGGGTCGTGCATGTAGCGATCGCAGAAGCGCTTCACCATGTTCGGGAACGTCGCCGAGAACAGCATGATCTGACGCTCCTTCGGCAGGAACGGCAGCAGGTCCTCCACCACCGGCAGGAAGTTGTCCGACAGCATCTTGTCCGCCTCGTCCAGCACGAAGTACCGACACTTGCTCAGATTGCAATGGCCGCGACGGGTCAGGTCGAGGATTCGCGCCGCGGTGCCCACCATGACGTGCACTCCCTTGCGCAGACGGTACAGGTCTTCTGCCAGGGACTGGCCTCCGAAGCAACACATGGAGTTGATCTTCATGCTCTCGCCAAACTGCTTCACAATACGGCCGGTTTGCAAAGCAAGTTCACGGGCAGGAACTAAAATAAGAACTACGCTTCAGCGCGCGCCTCCACTCGCACCTTGAACACAGTTTTCGTTAGGATCAACCTGGTTCAGACAGGGGATCAGATACGCTCCGGTCTTTCCGGTGCCATTCTTCGAGCGAGCCAGCACGTCCTTTCCAGCCAGGATTGCAGGAATCGCCTGGGCCTGGACGGGCGAGGGCTTCTCCCACCCCTTTTCGCACAGCTCTCTTAGCATAATCTCCTTCAGCCCGTAGTTTTCGAACTCCTCTCCTTCAATGGGTTTCACATCCTAGGAGCTTATCCGAAACTCAGAATCGCGTACATCCGTTCTGATGCGATTATCATTTTTAGGATCAATTCTATGATAACCAGTAGACTCTACAATCATTAAACGGAACGGAACGGGCCCCCACTTGTATCACTTGGAGCACTCATGATGGATAGTGAATTAGCTATGAAACAAATAAAGAACGATGAAAATTCAATGCGAAATCGATCCTCCACCCCGAATTCGATTATTCGAATCGATCGTGGATTCATATAGGGAATGACCATACATTTCCGCACGACGGAATACCTCTCCATCCACTCCCTGCCGGAAATCCCCCCGATTTCCATTAGTCGAATTGATCTGTTCTTCATAGCTGCTTTTCTTGACACGGAGTAAACATGAGTTTCCTTGCTGGTTTCACGGGATGCTGTATCGGACTTTGCACGAAGCTGTATAGCAACGCCCTTCGTAAACTTCCTTATATGAGAGGTATTTCTTCTGTTCGCCCCTTCTTTTTCTCACCTCCTCCTAGAGCCTTGGGAACACGTTCTTTATATGGTCGTCGGCGGCACCACTTTCTATTACGGAAAGAAGTTCATTGTAGTCGCTTCTGTGATTTCTAATGGGTGTAGGATAGCGAGAAGAGCTCTCTCCGCAAGATGCTCGTCGATCTGGATAGAGAGAACATTTATGGCAAGGAGGAGCTGAAGAAGGATTAAAGTAATATAGATTCTGCTACTTGTTCGATTTAACCGTTTCTTGTTCCAGATTCCCTCTTCCGTGTGATGATAACAAACACGCGCTACTTGCACATCCCACAGCACCGCTCCTCCTTGGCAATACGAGACAAGTCTATGGGTCAAGCGGCCGCTCTTCGCCAACCGTTGTCATCAAACAGGGGGAATGCCTGGTGAACCGCAGCCACGTTCACTGCGAGGGCGACCTACACTGAGAGAGGGGCACAGGCTCTACTGCAATTAGCGACCCCACCGCCGAAGCAGCGAGGAGTCCGAAGGAGAAGGTGTTGGCATAGAGAAAGAGGGACACAATCGCGAAGGCGAGGGCACATAGGAACACACCGAGATTCGCCCATGCGATGATCAACGCGTTGGATGAAGGAGGGCCGAAGAGAGCGAAATGGATATGATCAAGACGAGCAGATCCTTGTAGGAAACCAGGAACAGGTAGAGAAGAACAAGACTACATATGCTACACAGAAAACAGGTGAAGAGAGAGGAGGAGTATGAGATGTCAATGTGCAGAGAACAGTAGGAACACACAATTCCGATCCCCTACACACTCAACAGGAAGATGTAAAGGAACAAGAAGAATGAAACTCAGTGCTTTGGCCCATCGCATGGTCTTGACAAAATGATCCCAATCTTCTGCGCTACAGATTAGACAACACGCGGAGGGAACACTCGTAAGCGTTATATCCCTGCAGCCCCTCCACATCCAGGTCCGCCACATCTTCGGCTCTTCCCATTACGCTTCTTTATTGCCAACTACGTGAGGAAGTCAAATTCAGGGTGGGAAGGCGGCTGATAGAGTTGGGACGAGACGGCCACCACTTTCCCCGTTGCCGCTTCGAGCGTGGTCGAGAGCATCGGACCGCTCATTTCTTGAAATGGTTACACAAAAAGTGCAAACGCTCTCGGAAGGGAACACAAAGATGGGTTGTAGTGCTTCCTTTTCAATCATGACATCACTGTGCATGCGTGTGGAATCAAAATGGGCGCGATTTGGGTCACTCCTGTTTTCAAACAGTTCTCGTGAATATGAGCGAGTATTCGCGGATCGAGGAGTGGGAACGAATTCGAGCGGTATTACCCATAGCTTGCTTTATGAGATGAGCTCCCAGATTCGGGAGTTCTGCAGTTCTGCAGGAAAGCTGTATGCCGTGCAGCAGCACATTGAGTCCGCCAATCTCGGCTTGGAATCACTCATGAAATCCATGTCCCTGTCAAGAGAGCTCTTGACGTTCGATACGCCGCATCTGGCAACTGTATTGCTGTGAAATGAAGATGAGAGTATAGAAACAAACTGAAAATGCACAGGAGAAGCCGAATTCAACGGGTACACGCATTCTAGTGTAACTTTTATGGTTCTAGAGGTACAGCGCCCTATGGAAACGGAAAATACTATCCAAGAAGCAAAATCCGAAACGCGCGTGTTGTCCCAGAAGAGACCTAGAGTCACACTCTCCCCTTCTTCTCATGCGCAGGATCAGCTGTTTTCACTGGAGCGAGAGAAGGCGACGATTCCAAAGAAGCTGCAGAACAAGAGGGACTTGGCTGTACTGGAGCAGATCCTGCAATACATTGCCTCCAAGAAGAAGGAGGGAGTGTAGGCGTGCTACTGAGGGGTTACAAGCAGGGTACTAAAGGAGATTGTTGTTCTTGTGAATGAGTCCACCATCAAGTGCAACGAGTATCTGAACGCGCTCATGAAGGTGGAGGAAATCGTGAGGACACAAACCAAGAGGGTAGAGGCGGTGATGTGGACTACTGAATAGGGTCTCGTCTACTCGCTACACCCGAACCGCTATTACAAGTATCTCAATAGTTGATGTGCGGGTTTGTTAAGACAAACAATTCTTGGGTGTGAATGCGGAGTGTGTTTGAGGGGGTGAATTTTGCTATTCTCCCTGATACATATCAGCACATGGGAGAAGATGGAGAGAAAATGCTCTCCCTGCTGAACTCGGGAGGGGGGAAGGAGTGCCCGATTGACAGCTGCGAACTGACTCATGTGATTTGCTTCAGCGCCGATTACCACCCAAACAGCAAAAGAGTGTCCGATTCTGCCTTCTGTGAGTTCGTGATTCCCAAATGGGTGCTCATATCGCAATCCTTGCATTACCCTCTTTCTTTTGTAAGAAACTTAACTCCACTTTCATTTTAGCGCTCGTATCGGAGTGATCCCTTTTTCTTCTTTTCCGGGGAAGTGCTTTTCTTCTATAACTGTCCAACGGTCCTTTATGAGGTGTATTTGCCACTCTGTATCCATCATGGCGCTCAAGTCCGTTATTCACGCCCTTTTCACCTCTAGGTGATCACATCGATTATGTGCCAGTGCACGCGCATCATCTGCTTTGAAGCCCTTCCAAATCCGCTTCCTCCAGAAGTCACTGCGTATCCCCAAATCCGTATCGTGAGTGACCGCTGGATCGAGGACTGCTTGCGGAGCGGCACTCTTGTGGACGACTCTCGATTCCTTCTCTATCCCAATCCCCTCCAAGACGGTAGTGGCTCCTCGAACTGCATGACAAGTAGCTCCACTGATCATCGAATCCCCTAGTGTAAACTACATTGATGAGTGGAAGAGCGACATTTCTTCCTCCATCGACACTCTCTTTCGGGAACAGAAGGGAGACCCTTCCACCGTCTTCCGGGCACTCACTATACACTTCTGTAACCCATAGGACTTTACGTTTCTCTTCCTCCCAAATCTCGACATGTCCTGCTTCCGTCTTCTGTTTATCCGTAGTCAAGAAATGCTGTTCCTCACTCTCTCTGTGGAGAAGATGGGAGGCAAGGTGGCTTCCGTTCACTCTCCTTTGGAAGACTCCTTGTTCCTCTTTCGCTCCTCTTCCACATCTGGGTCGCGTGTTATCATATGTCCCTATTTGAAACCGGGCCAGAGACAACGTGTGGAAGCGTGCTTGGGGGATGCCCCCATTCCCATCGTGTCCAGCTATTGGCTGTATGCGTGCATTGATCGCTGTACGTGTTTGTCTCTCGCCACATCCGACCCGTATGATCGGGTTTTGTTCACACCTGGTTTGAGGTGCAGAAATCAAGGGGAGAATGAGCCGTAGTTCGGGGATTGAGGGGTTACGCGACTGCGTCATTTGTGTCTCGGGTTTCTCCAATGAAACCACCCCGTCACGCGAGCAGGTGAAGAATCTGATTGACATGGTGGGCGGTTGTTACATGGGTCCGTTGTGCCGCAACTACACGACCCATCTGGTGTGTTTGAATGATGCGAGGTGAGGTTGTTGGGAAGGAGTGATGAGTAGTGACAAGGTGACGGCGGCAAGGGAGTGGGGTGATGCAATTCGGGTTGTGAGTGTGGAGTGGCTGTTGGCGTGTGTGAGAGAGTGGAGGCGGGTGAGTGAGGAGGCCTTTGTGGTGAAGGAGGTGAACGAGGATGATGTGGAGACGGGGGATGAGGAGTTGGAGGGAAATGAGAGGTTGGAGGGAAATGACAGACTGAAAGCAAATGAAGATGACGTGGAAACGGGGAGTGAGGAAGACAGCGATGCGGACAAGGACGAGGATCAGGTGGTGTGGGAGAAACTCTTCGACCGAGGTACGCTCGATTCCAAGTGAGGCTACTTCCACCTCCTTACACACAGAAGGCCACACGAGGAGGCGGCGGCACTCGAACCCAGCAGCAAGCAGCAGGAGGTGGAGGCTCCACAGGCGAAGCGCGTGTTTCTGCTAAGCAGCGACGCCTTCACCACGGACATCACGCAGACCATCCAGCAACTGGGAGGTGTCGTGATCGATTCCCGCAAGTGCTCTTTTTTTCTCTCGCTGATTCGCAGCACCTTCGATGCGCGCGCCACGCACTTCATCACCGCGTCGTTGAAACGCACAGAAAAGCATTTGGGCGCCGTGGCATGCGGGCTGTGGGTGCTGAAACCGGAGTACATCGAGAAGTGCAGGAACGAGGGTAGGTGGGTGGACGAGCGCGAGTTCGAGTGGCGGGAAAACGACAAGGAGGGAAAGATCGAGGGCCCGAGCATCCGATTGTGGAGGGAGCAGAAGAAGAAGGCGTTCGAGGACGCCAAGTGAGTGAGATAATATAGATTCAAAATAGGGTGGTCCTCGTGGGGAAGCTCGTGCCAAACAGCGAATTCTGGGAACACATCATCATCCCGGCTGGCGGGCACGTGGTTGTGACCAATGGAAGCAAGACAGAAGAGGTGAAGAGTCTGGCGGCTGAGGAGGGAATTGGCATGCGATTGTGCGTCATGAAGGAGAAACCGAAACATTCCCGGCTCGTGGATTATTTGGACGAAAGCAATTTCATTTTTGTCACCACCGCATATGTGGGACTCAAGTGGATGCGTCATGTGTAGCTTCTGGACTACTTGAGCAAGGAGCATCTGCCCGATATATGTAATTACCTTTTGTAACCCTCTGTTCGTTTCTACACATAATGGGCGAGTTCCAAAAATCAGCCCTTTTTAGGAAAGGGTCTCTTTGCAGCGCTTTTCTCGCAGAATCCTTGTAGCCATGTTGTCTAGAGCGTGCCATTCTTCTCTCCCCGCGCAGGCACTCGTTGTAGCGAGGTTCGCTGGAACTGCGGCTGCCCCGAAGCCTGCTTCGGCTGCCCCTGCCGCGAAGCCCGCCGCCGCGAAGCCCGCTGCTCCTCCCCCAAGACCGGGTCCTCCTAAGCTTACGGAGTCTCCCATGGACTACCCGAAGGAGATTGAGCACAACGGACAGACTGGTTTGCTTTCTGAGAGTGCCATTATGCATAGTGCATCCCATTCTTTCCAGATTCGCAGTCCCTCCCGTGCCTGAGAAGGAGCCGCGTATTAACCCCGATATTAAGCGTCTGCAGCCCACGCCTTCCTACGAAAAGCACCGTGTGGTAGAGATCACATTCCTTCAATTCACACTAGGTTTCCATCTTCCAGGTCGATGATCCCATCCAGGAGGGAAAGAAGAAGACCTTCCCGTGGTACGTGCGCTGGAAGACCGATCGTAATCCAATCCGCGTGTCGTTCACCGCGTAGCGGCTCACAGAGAGTGGAGAAACCCGCAGACCGGCAACTGGGGCTTCAGCGACCCCTACGAGATGATGCAGCTCAAGTTCG
>QWCN01002277.1_pt1 | contig 25679 bp, 20 predicted proteins | sample 1972711 | NCBI WGS metagenome assembly QWCN01 (sample SAMN09866707, study PRJNA288562) | Human gut metagenome isolate term1_stool, whole genome shotgun sequencing... | isolation source: gut | host: Homo sapiens | place: USA: California
GAAATGTATTGACTTCGTTTTTTAGCGGCAGTGGCCGCTGGCCGCAATCCTGCGGCCGAATAAAACGCTTTTAAGCGTTTTATTAAAAACTCGTATAAGGCAACACCGCACAATTGCGTCTGCGAGTCTCAGCCGCCTTTTTGCCCCACTTCCGCAGTTCCGAAAATGGGAAATATTGCGCAGCCGTTGCCAGCGCAAGCTGGCTTACGGATGCGGCATACCCCTTGCGGGTACATACAGTATTCCTCCATTTTCGGAACTTTGAATTGGGTCAAAAATTCTGGCTGAGACTTCTTGCCGAATTGTGCGGTGTTGCCTTAACATGCTCCGGGCATTGTCTGTATCAACAAATCCCTCTGTTGCAGCTTACTTTTTACGGACGAAAAGAATACCCAGAGTGCCGGGGCCGCAGTGGCAGGAGACAGTGCATCCGGCCAGCGTTTCGTAAACCTTGTGGAAGTGACCGTAGGTGGACACGGCTTCCATCACGGCTTCGTGGCACTCGTCGCTGACGCCGGTGTGGGTGATGAAGAGAATGCCGTCGTCCAGATCGTCCCGGCCGTCAAGACGGTCTTTGACATAGTTTGCAAGGCACTTTGCGTATTTTCTGCGATACTTTTTCGCTACGCCCATCTTACCATCCTTCACCTCAATGCAGGGCTTCAGGTTCAGTAAGTTCGCGCCCAGCGCGGCGGCGGAGGAGCAGCGGCCGCCCCTGACCAGATAGTCCAGCCTGTCTACTAAGAAGCTGGCCTCCACCCGGGAGGTGAAGTCGTCCAGCTCCCGCTTCAGCTCATCCAGGGATGCGGCGGTTTTCGCCAGCTCGCAGGCTTTCAGCACAACCAGACCCTGACCGGTGGACAGATTCCGGGAATCGACAACCCGGACATTCTCAAAATCCTCCGCGGCAATGCAGGCGTGGCGGTATGTAGAGGAAAAATCCGAGCTGATGCAGATATGTACTACGCCGTCATATTCGCCCGTGTATTTTGTGAAATGCTCCTGATACTCGCCGACGCTGACGGCGGAGGTGGAGCAGAGGTCGCCGCCTGCGGCGACGTGGGCGAAAATCTCGGCGGGGGTGATGGTCACGCCGTCGATGTATCCCGTCCCGGCCTTGATAACCGTCAGGGGAGTGATGGCGATGTTGTATTCTTCCAGAATGTCAGCGGAAAGGTCGCAGGTGCTGTCAGCCGTGACTTTGATGTTCATAACAGTTCTCCTATCGGTTTGTTGAATTGACGATGGGATTTGTTCCCATCATGAAGCAGCAGGGTTCCGTGTTCTTCCGACGCAGATAGTCCGCGCCCCAGTCCCGCATGGCTACGAGAACGGGCATCAGACTGCGGCCGGTTTCCGTCAGGGAGTATTCCACCTTGGGCGGGATGACGGGATACACCTCCCGATGAACCAGCCCATTGGCCTCCAGCTCCTGCAGCTGCTGGGTCAGCATTTTGGGGGTCGCGCCCTTGATGACCTGACGCAGTTCCGAAAAACGAAGGATTCCCTGGGAAAGATGCCATAGAATCAAAGCCTTGTATTTTCCGCCGATCAGCTCCAGGGTGGCTTCCACTGGGCAGTTGTCTTCCTTTGCCATTCCGTCACCTCCTTACGGTATCCAAAAGGGTAGTATGGCACATAATAGTGCATACTTGCTTTTTTGGATTATCCTGGTAGAATGGTATCATAAATGAAGGGAATAGTCAATGAATTTATCCGGAATACGGGGTTCATTTGCGGATTCCCCTGAAATGGAGGGAGAATCATGAAACTCAAGTTCAATGTCACCGGCATGACCTGCGCGGCCTGTTCCGCCCGGGTGGAAAAGGTGACGAACGCCGTTCCCGGCGTGGAAAAAGCGGAAGTGAACCTTCTCGCGGGAACCATGCAGGTGGAGGCGGCGAACGAGGACGTCGTTCCTGCCATCGTCAAGGCGGTGCAGGACGCAGGCTATAATGCCGCCCTGCCCGGCGAAAAGAAAGCGGAAAAGGCAGAGGCAGCACCGGCGGAAGCTGCTTTGAAGGAAATGAAAAAGCGGATCATCGGCAGCGCAATCTGCCTGGTCGTCCTTATGTATTTCACCATGGGACACATGATCGGCCTGCCCGCGCCCCACTGGTATCACGGCGTGAAGAATGCCCTGGTGGCGGCGCTGCTGCAATTTATTCTGACCCTGCCCGTGGTGTACCTGAACCGGGTGTATTACAGCAGAGGCCTGAAAGCCCTGTGGCACCGTGCGCCCAATATGGATTCTCTGATCGCCGTTGGCTCGATGGCCGCGCTGGGCTATGGCGTGGCGGCGCTGTTCCGGATGGCCTACGGTATGGGGCATGCGGATTGGGAGCTGGTGCAGTCCTACAGCGAGAACCTGTATTTTGAATCCGCTGCCATGATCCTGACGCTGATTACCCTGGGCAAATTTCTGGAGACCCGCGCCAAGGGCAAGACCGGCGACGCCATCCGTTCGCTGATGGATTTAAGCCCCAAGACCGCCTCCGTGCGGAGAAACGGGGAGATCGTGGAGATTCCCGTGGAGCAGGTCGCGGTGGGGGACATCGTCATCGTTCGCTCCGGAAGCGGCATTCCCGTGGACGGTACCGTGTTGGAGGGCCGTGCGTCCGTTGACCAGAGCGCCCTCACGGGAGAAAGCGTCCCTGTGGAAAAGGGCGTGGGAGACAAGGTCGCCGCCGCGACGGTCAACACCGAAGGGTATCTGGAATTTCGTGCGGACAAGGTTGGCGAGGATACCACTCTGGCCCAGGTCATCCGCATGGTGGAGGACGCGGGCGGCTCCAAAGCGCCCATTGCCCGCCTGGCGGATAAGATCGCGGGCGTGTTTGTCCCGGTGGTTATGAGCATCGCGGCGGTGACGTTCATCGTCTGGATGATCGCGGGATACGATTTGGAATTTTCCCTGAACCGTGCCATTTCCGTGCTGGTGATCTCCTGCCCCTGCGCGCTGGGGCTGGCCACGCCGGTGGCCATCATGGTCGGTACCGGCCGGGGCGCCAAGATGGGCGTGCTGTTCAAGAACGCCGAGGCGCTGGAAAACCTGCACCGGGTAGACACCGTGGTGCTGGACAAGACCGGCACCCTCACCACCGGCAAGCCGGAGGTGACGGACGTTCTCCCCGGCGCAGCAAATGCGGAAGAGCTGATGCGGATTGCCGCTGCGCTGGAAAGCAAGTCCGAGCATCCCTTTGCCAAGGCCATCCTGAACAAGGTGGGGGATACCCCCTATCCGACAGCGGAGGATTTTGAGACCCTTCCCGGCCGTGGCGTTTCCGGCATCGTGGACGGCGTCCGGTGCTACGGCGGAAACGGACGGCTGATGGAAGAGCTGGGCGTCAGGGTTCCGGCCATGCCGGCGCTTGCCGGTGAGGGAAAGACGCCTCTGTATTTTGCCGATGAAAAGGGCGCTTATCTTGGAACTGTTGCCGCCGCTGACGTATTGAAAGCGGATTCTCAGGCCGCCGTGCAGGCGATGACAAAAATGGGACTTGACGTAGTGATGCTGACAGGCGATAATGAAGCTACGGCCAAGGCCATTGCCCGGAAGGCGGGCATTGCCCACGTGATCTCCGACGTGCTGCCCACGGACAAGGCCGGGGCGGTGGGAAAGCTCCAAGGGGAGGGACACCGGGTGCTTATGGTGGGCGACGGCATTAACGACGCGCCTGCCCTGGTCAGTGCCGACGTGGGCATGGCCATCGGCGCGGGAACGGACATTGCCATTGAGTCGGCGGACGTGGTGCTGATGACCGGCTCCCTCGCCGCCGTCAGCGGTGCGGTGGAGCTGAGCAAGGCCACCATCCGCAACATCCGGCAGAATCTGTTCTGGGCGTTCTTCTACAACACCCTGGGAATTCCCCTCGCCGCCGGTGTGCTGTTCCTGCCCCTGGGGTTGTCCCTCAGCCCGATGTTCGGTGCGGCGGCCATGAGCCTGAGCAGTGTGTTTGTGGTGACGAACGCTCTGCGTCTGCGCCTGTTCAAACCGAAGACTTCCCCGGCGACCGTGGAAGTCCCGAAACACGAAGAAATTAAGGAGGATACAATTATGAAAACGGTTATCAAGGTCAACGGAATGATGTGCGCTCACTGCAAAGCTCACGTGGAGACTGCCTGCAAGGGCGTTCCCGGCGTGACGGACGCGGTTGTCGATCTGGACGCCAAGAATGTCACCGTCACCGGCAACGCGGATCTCGCGGCGCTGAAGAAGGCCATCACCGACGCCGGTTATGAGGTGGTGGAGTGAGAGCGGATTTCTGGTTTGATTCCTGCGGCGCGGGGAAGATTCACGTCTGCCGCTGGATGCCGGAGGGAGAGCCCAAGGCGGTGTTCCAGATCGTCCACGGCATTGCGGAGGTGGCGGAGCGCTACGACGCATTTGCCCAGGTGCTGGCGCAGCGGGGCTTCGTCGTGGTGGCCGACGACCACATGGGTCACGGCGAGTCCGTAGGCGAAGGAGATACCAAGGGCTACTTCACCGGCGGCTGGTTCAGCGCCGTGGCGGACAGCTACCATCTGCTGGAAATGACCAAGGCGGAATATCCGAATCTTCCCTACGTCCTGTTTGGCCATTCCATGGGCTCCTTTATGGCGAGAACCATCCTGTGCAAGTACCCGGACAGCGGCATTGACGCCGCCATCATCTGCGGCACCGGCTGGCAGTCTGCCTTCGCGCTGCCCGCCGTCATCAAGGTGGTGGAGAGCGTGTGCAAAAAGGTGGGGGAGACCAACCCCGACGAGACCCTCCACAAGCTGGTGTTCGGCGGCTACAACCGAAAGGTGGAGCATCCCCGCACGGAATTTGACTGGCTGACCCGGGACGCCAAGATCGTGGACGCCTACATCGCCCATCCCATGTGCGGCTTCACCGAAACGACGGGGCTGCTGCGGGATCTGATGACGGGCATCCGCCACATCGAAAAGCCGGAGAGCCTTGCCGCCATGCGCAAGGAGCTGCCCGTATTTTTTATTGCGGGCGGAGACGACCCCGTGGGCAACTATGGCAAGGGCGTCCGTCGCGCGGCTGACGCGTTCCGCAAGGCGGGAATGACGGATGTTTCCCTGCACATTTACCCGCTGTGCAGGCACGAGATTCTCAACGAAATCAACCGGGAAGAGGTTTACGGGGACATTCTCCAGTGGCTGTCCTCCCGCATGAAAAAAAGTTTGCCGTAAGCCTAATTAGTCCGATTTATTGGACAGATAGCGTGTTATACTATGGCCAGAAACCAAAAGGAAAGGTTGATGGCTATGTTTCAGATGCGTTATGTGGGTGGACACGTTCAGGTGTATGACAGAAACGGCAAGTTCCTGTTCTCGGCGGATACCGAGCGGGAGGCCAGGGAAGAGATGGAGGATTATGCGGAATCTGCGGCTTGATATTTGCTACGACGGCACCCGCTACCGGGGCTGGCAGCGCCTGCCCGGAAGGGACGACACCATCCAGGGCAAGCTGGAAACGACCCTTTCCCGGATTCTGGACGAGCCGATCGAGGTCAGCGGCAGCGGCCGCACCGATGCCGGGGTACACGCGCTGGGGCAGGTGGCAAATTTCCATTGCGAAAGCGCCATGCCGTCGGAGGAGATTTTGTCCAAACTGCGGCAGTATCTTCCTGAGGATATCGGCATATATTCCTGTGTGGACATGCAGCCCCGGTTCCATGCCCGCCTGAATGCCCGGGCAAAGACCTACCGCTACCGTATCTGGAATTCTCAGGAGCCGCGGGTATTTGAGCGGCGGTACGTGGCGGCCATGCCGGAACGCCTTGACCTGGACGCTATGCGCCGCGGGGCGGCACTGCTGACGGGGGAGCATGATTTCTCCGCGTTCTGCGGCAACGCCAAAATGAAAAAGTCCACCGTCCGCCGGATTGACTTCATCGACATTCAGCGGCAGGGGGAGGAAATCCAAATTTCGTTCACCGGAAACGGCTTCCTTTACAACATGGTGCGGATCCTGGTTGGTACACTTGTGGAGGTCGGCAGGGGAGAGCGGGAGGCGGAGAGCATTCCGGCGCTGTTCGGCGGCAAGCGGGAGGACGCGGGCTTCCTGGCGCCTGCCCAGGGGCTGTGCCTGATGGAGGTAGCGTATTGAACATTCAGATTTTCGGCAAAAGCAAATGCTTTGACACCAAGAAGGCGGAACGCTACTTCAAGGAGCGGCGCATTCCATTCCAATCCATAGACCTGAAAACATATGGCATGTCCGGCAGGGAATTTGACAGCGTTCTCCGGGCGGTGGGCGGCATTGACAACCTCATCGACTGGGACGGCAAGTCCCCGGACATCACCCTCATGAAGTACATGGACGACCAGCGGGCGAAGGAAGACAAGGTCTTCGACAACCCCACCCTGATGAAAACGCCTGTCGTGCGCAACGGCAAGCAGGCCACGGTGGGCTACTGCCCGGAAATCTGGGCGGCGTGGGAATAACATAATCGATCACGAAAGCGGTTCTCCGAAAAGGAGAACCGCTTTTTTGACATTTTATCAAATTATCTCTTGCAGTTTCAACAAAAAAGTGGTATGCTAGGAGGACAAAATGACCAAATACATCGACGGCCTGAATCGAATCGTCTGGGGCGCGCCGGCCTTGGTGCTGATCGTTGGCGTGGGGCTTTACCTGAGCCTGCGGCTTCGGTTTGCCCAGCTGACGCTGTTCCCCGGAGCGTGGAGGCGGTTTGTCGCCATGCTCCGCCCGGGACGGAAAAGCGAGGACGGAGTTACGCCCTTTCAGGCGCTGTGTACGGCGCTGGCGGCGACCGTGGGGACGGGAAACATCGTCGGCGTTGCCGGTGCGATCTGTCTCGGCGGGCCGGGAGCCATTTTCTGGATGTGGGTTTGCGGCGTCCTCGGCATGGTCACGAAGTACGCGGAGGTCACGCTGGCGCTTCGCTATCGGGTGAAAACCCCGGCGGGCTGGATCGGCGGCCCAATGTATGTGATTACCCAGGGCCTGGGGGCGAAATTTTCGCCTATGGCCGTTGCCTATTGCCTGTTTGGCGTGATTGCATCCTTTGGCGTGGGTAACGCCACCCAGATCAACGCCGTGATTTCCGGCGTCAACGATGTGGTGACCCGCTTCGGCGGGGAACAGACCAAACTCGGCAATCTGGTGATGGGACTGGTGCTGGCCGCGCTGGTGGGCGCAATGCTCCTTGGGGGCGCGAGACGTGTTGGCATTGTGGCTGAGCGGCTGGTGCCGTTCATCTCCGCCGCGTATATTTTGCTCTGCGGGGTGGTGCTTGCCTTACGCTGGCGGGAGGTTCCGGCGGCATTCGCGTCGATCGCGGCGGGGGCGTTTTCTCCCCGGGCGGCGACAGGCGGCGCTCTGGGATCTGCTTATCAGGCGCTTCGCGTCGGATGCAGCCGTGGGGTGTTCACCAACGAGGCCGGCATGGGCACCGCGTCTATTGCCCACGCTTCGGCGGAGGCCTCCCACCCGGCGGAACAGGGACTGATGGGGATTATGGAGGTTTTCCTCGATACCATCCTCATCTGCACGCTGACGGCGTTGGTCATTCTCGTCAGCGGCGTGCCGGTTCCCTACGGCAAAGACGTGGGTGTGGAGCTGACGACGAAAGCGTTTGCCACGGTATACGGCGATTTTGCGCCGATCTTCATTGCCGTTTCCCTCGTCTGCTTTGCGTTTGCCACGGTGCTTGGATGGGGACTGTACGGTGCGCGGTGCGCCCAGTTTCTCTTTGGCGCCCGGGCGTGGAAGCTTTTTGTCGCGGCGCAGATGGCGGCCGTGGTCGCCGGGGCGTGCCTGCAAACCGGCGTCATCTGGTCGGCGGCAGAGACCGTCAACGGCCTGATGGTGATTCCTAATTTGACGGCTCTGGCGATTCTCACCCCGGAGGTGGTTCGCCTTACAAAAGAATACAGGAAGCTCTGATTCCGGCGAAGATTCGGAGATTCCGAAAGAAAATCCGGCGGAAGTACCGCCGGTGGAGGTAGTTATGCAGATATCCATCAACGCAAACCGGTGTGAGCCCTCGCCCATGCGGAAATTCCATCCCTACGCCGTGGAGGCAGAGAAAAAAGGCAAGAAAATCTATCACCTGAACATCGGCCAGCCCGACCTGCCCACGCCCACGGCTTACTATGATGCCGTGCGGAAGTTTGACCACAAGACCCTGGCCTATGCCGAGTCTCCCGGTATGCCCGTGCTCATTGACGCAGTGCGGAGCTATTACCACAAGCTGGGGGTGGATTTGGCGCCCAACGACGTCCTCATCACCACCGGCGGCAGTGAGGCGCTGCTGATGACCTGCCTGAGCATTCTTGACCCCTACACCGAGGTTATCATCCCCGAACCGTATTACCCCAACTACACCACCTTCGTCCATGCGGCGGGCGGCGTTATCCGCGCCCTGCCCACCAACCCCTGGGAGGGTTACCACTATGCCAAGCGGGAGCGGATCGAGAGCCTGATCACCAAGAACACCCGCGCCATCCTGATCACCAACCCCGGCAACCCCACAGGCGTTGTCCTCGACCAGAAGGAAATGCGGATGATTGCCGACATCGCCAAGGAGCGTGACCTGTTCCTAATCTGCGACGAGGTTTACCGGGAATTCTGCTACGACGATAAATTCGGCGTGCCGACCATGGCGCATTTCCGGGACATCGACGAGAATCTGGTCATCATCGACTCCGCGTCCAAGCGGTTCTCCGCCTGCGGCGCGCGGGTGGGCTGTGTTGTGACCCGGAACAAGGAATTGCAGGCGGCGCTGCTGAAATTCTGCCAGTCCCGTCTGTCCGTCGCCACCATCGATCAGATCGGCGCAGCGGCGCTGTATACGGTGGATTCCGAGTTCTTCCGCCAGAGCAAGGAGGAATACCGCCGCCGCCGGGATACGGTGATTTCCAAGCTGCGTCAGATTCCCGGCGTGGTGGTGGAGGAACCCATGGGTGCGTTCTACGTCATGGCGAGCCTGCCGGTGGACGATGCGGACAAGTTCCAGTATTGGCTGCTGGAGAACTTCGACCATCAGGGGGACACCGTTATGTTTGCCCCCGGCGCGCCCTTCTATGAGACCCCCGGCAAGGGCATCAACGAGGTGCGTATTGCCTATGTCCTCAAGCAGGAGGATTTGGAGCGGGCAATGGATGTGCTGGCACTGGGCATTTCCGAATACCAGCGCAAGGTCATGAGAATTACCCCCGTTCCTGTGGGATAACAGAATATTCCGATGCCGGACAAGCACAAAACGCTTGCCCGGCATTTTTTCGCAGGAAAACCCCCGGCATTTCATCCGCGCTTCGACTGCTTGTTCTCCCCGGAAAGGGTATACTGTAGCCAAACCGGGAAAGGGGAGAAGCGAAATGCTAAAACGGCTTGTATTTGCTTTATTGGTGGTTGGACTGCTGCTGGGAGGTGCCATTCCGGCCTATGCTGCTCAGACGGGTTCCATCCGGGTTATCCCGGAGACAAAGCCGACCGCCGAAAGTGCCGTGACGCTGTACCATGCGGGCGTCGAGGCGGACGGCGGCTACTGGCTGGACGAGGTTTACGGCGGGGGACTGATAAGGTGGGGCGACCTGCCGTCCTTGTCGCTGGCGTCGTGGCTGGCGGAGCATGAGGCAGCGGAGGGAACAACGGTTCCCTTTGACGCGGAGGGCAGCGCCCTCTTTTCCAATCTGTCGCCGGGGCTGTATCTCATCAGACAGACCGGCGTTTCAACAGGGAATGACACAATACCGCCCTTCGTAATCGAGCTGCCCTATGAGGACATCTGGGAGATTACGGTACGCCCTCAGACGATGACCGCCGACCAGTCACCGCCCCCTACAGGACAGGAGCCGGCGCCGGTCATTGCCGCGGTGGTGCTGGCGGTTTCGGGAACGGGGCTGCTGGGAATGGCTGTCTGCACGAAACGGAAGCGCGCCACTGGCTGACGGGGCTGTGGCGTCCCGATTGCGCATTTTTGGAAAAGATTCTCTTGTATGGATGGCGCAAATGTGATACACTGAAATCATCCGACAGAGAGGTGGAGTGCGCATGAAAAAGGTTTTCCTTGGCCTCACGGCGGCCACGATTCTGTACGCCGTCTACAATGTCATCATCGACATTAAAGATGGGGTCTTTGATGGCCTTACCATTGTAGGGCTGGTGTTTCTGCTGCTGGTCGCGGGCGTGTTTGCCTTCCTGGCATGGCTGTTTGACGGGAAATCCCCGGTGAAACGGACGGCAGAACAGGCAAAAAACGTCGTGAAGCAGGAGCAGGAAAAGTTTGACGCTTATGTGAGCTATTCGCCTGCCATCAAGCGGCGGATCTGGAAGTTCCGGATCATCGGTCTGATTCTGATTGCCCTGGCGGTGTGGCTCTGCTTTGTTGGAAACTGGGATAATATCCCGGTGTCCATTGCAACTGTGATCCTGATTATCGGCATTGCGGTGTTCAACATGGGTTCTCCGGCGGACTACAACGCCATGACGGATGGGGGCGCCATGATTGCCATGGATGCGCCCCGGAAGATCGATGAGTTTTACCGGGCGTTTCAAAATGAAAAGACGCCCCTTGGCTCTGCGTACCTGGGAAAATTTTCCACAAGTCCCTATACCAGCCTGATTTTCGGGCCGAATGTCCGGGGGGAGTTTCTGTATTTTTACCTGAACCGTGACGGGCTGATTGGCTATGTGGGCTACTCCATGCTGGATGCTGCCATTTCGGAGCGCCTGACGGAACCCCGTTTCCCGGCGGAAGCCGACGCGGGAGAGAGCCTCGCGGGGCATCTATGCTACCATTCGGACGTCTTCCTGATGCGGGAGTGGCTTCAGAAAAGCCTGGAACATTTCGTGAAAACCGGCAGGATTTTGCCCTATCAGGAAATTTCTGCCTCTCAGATTTACACCTTCAGCGAGGATTTCAAGCTGACGGGGCAGCATTTTACCGTGCAGGATACGGACGGCAATGTCCTCTACACCGTGGACGGAACGGTGCCGCTGGTGAAGCTGCGGGTGCTGGACAGGTACGACCGGGAGGTTTTCGCCATGACCAAGCAGCTGGGTCACGCGCTGGCTACATACAAGTTCTATCAGGACGGCGAAGTTTACGGCACGCTGGAAAAGCAGTTTGATCTGGTGCGGGATCGCTTCACCATGGAGGTGACGGAAGGGAAACTGGAGCTGCGGGAATACAGCGGCACCGTTGGCCACAACTACAAGGTCACGCTTAACGGCGAGATGCTGGGCGCGATCATGGACGACATGGATTTAACCGTTGAAAACGCGGTGTTCGATAACGCCTATCTGATCGTCTACCGGCCGGATAAGCTGCCGCTGCTGGTGTGCATGGCCGTGATGGCCGCCCGGGAGTTGGCGAGAGACAAAGAGGGCGCGATCACAAATCATATGTAGGAGGAAAAGAGAGATGAAAAAGGGAATTGCGCTGATTACGACGCTGATTCTCAGCGTTTTGCTGCTGGGCTGTGAGGAAGCGGCGACCTATGCCACCGCCGACGATGCCAAGGCGGCGCTGAATGGGCAGGGCGTGATCACCATCAGCGGTGATTTTTCGGAAGCCAATCAGGCCAGCGACATCCGCGTGGACGGCACCTTCGCCGGATTCATGCGGGAAACGGGGCTAATTAACGGCAAATGGACGATTTCTGCGAACTACGAGGAGTGGTTTTACGCCAAATATGTCACGGACGAGCCGGTGAACCACCAGGAGGGCGTCAATTCCGGCTCCACCCTGGGCTTTTATGACATGGATGATAACTGTCTCGGCTATGCCCAGGAGCGGGTGGACCCGAACTGGGACAACGCCTATATCGTCTATTTCCTCGACCCGGATTTCACCCCCACCGGACTGTACGCTTCGGAGGACTGCAAGACGCTGTGGGACGACAGCGAGACCGTACTGGCCGAGGGCGATATCGATTGGAGCTATTCCAGCGATATGTGCACCGTCACCATCACCCCCACCGGCGGCAAGGATGTTCCCATCTTTGCGAAAATTGCCATGTATGTCAAATTGTACTATGAAGCGAGCATGCTGAAAATGTGATTCCATGACAAATGCCCCCAATATGCACAGTAAGCGTGCATATTGGGGGCATTGTGATATTTTCCTAGACGCGGGTGAACTCGTAGTTCTCGAATTTCAGCTGATCGCCCACATCCACGCCAAAGGGCAACAGCGCAATGGCGACCTCGGAGACAACGCCGGTGTCCTCGTATCTGACGTAGGCGTAATCGCCGCGAATGTCCGTGACGGTGCAGAGCATAGTGGCCCTCCTTTACCGGATGAAGTGGGTGGGGGAGACGGGTTCAGGCTCCGGCAGGCCGAATTGCGCCTTGCCGAGGGCGATGGACTTCATCAGAAAGGTCATGTTCTTGGCAAGATTCCGGACGGTTGCGATGCCCTCCAAGTCCTGCGCCGCTTCGCCGGGGACGCGGCCGTGGACGCTGTTCCAGTAATGGCTGGACGCGACGGGCATTCCGCTGATGGTAAAATACTTGTTCAGCTCGTCAAAGGTGGCGGAGCAGCCGCCCCGGCGGGCAACTACCACGGATGCGCCGACCTTCATCCGCTTGTCGAAGCCGGTGCTATAAAACAGCCGATCCAGAAAGGCCACCAGCGTGGCGTTGGCCGAGGCATAATAGACCGGGCTGGCGGCAACCAGACCGTCAGCTTCCCGAAACGCCTCCGCCGCTTGGTTGACCGCGTCGTCAAAGACGCATTTGCCGGTCTTCCGGCAGCTTCCGCAGGCGATACAGCCCCGGATGGGCTGATTGCCTACCTGGAGAATTTCGGTTTCGACGCCCTCTGCGGCAAAGACCTCCGCCATCTGGGAAAGGGCATAGGCCGTATTCCCCCTTGCCTTGGGGCTTCCGTTGAGCAGCAGTACCTTCATTTGATTCCTCCTGTGGTAAGTTTGAAAAACCCGTCCCCGTTACCGGGGACGGGCAGTTTTCGTTTGCGCAGAATCGGGAGTACGGAACGATTAGTCCTTGTACATCTCGACCAGCTTGTTCAGATGCTCCCAACGCTCCTTGGCGGCAGCCTCGTTCTTGGCGAACAGATCGGTTGCACGCTCGGGGAACTCGCGGGTCAGACGGCTGTAACGAGCCTCGTTCATCAGGAACTCCTGATAGCCGTCCTTCGGAGCCTTGCTGTCCAGCTGGAACTTGCCGGTGTCCTTGGAAGGATCGAAGCGGAACAGGTTCCAGTAGCCGCACTCAACGGCCTTCTTCATCTCGGCCTGGCAGTTGGTCATGCCGCCCTTGATGGAGTGCATCTCGCAGGGAGCGTAGCCAATGATCAGGGACGGGCCGTGATAAGCCTCAGCCTCGGTGATGGCCTTGATGGTCTGAGCGGGGTTGGCGCCCATAGCGACCTGAGCGACGTAAACGTAGCCGTAGCTCATCGCGATCTCAGACAGGGACTTCTTCTTGGTCTCCTTACCGGCAGCCGCGAACTGAGCGACCTGGCCGATGTTGGAAGCCTTGGAGGCCTGTCCGCCGGTGTTGGAGTAAACCTCGGTATCGAAGACGAAGACGTTGACGTCCTTGTTCTGTGCCAGCACATGGTCAACACCGCCGAAGCCGATATCGTATGCCCAGCCGTCGCCGCCGAAGATCCACACGGACTTCTTGGACAGATATTCCTTCTTGGACAGGATGTCCTTCACGGTGTCGCAGCAGACCTTGGCTTCCAGATTCTCGATCAGAGCCTTGGTAGCGGCCTTGTTGGCCTCGCCGTCGTTGTAGGTGTCCAGCCAAGCCTGGCAGGCAGCCTTGCGCTCGTCGCAGGCGGTCTTCTCCATGACTTCCTTGACCTTGTTTGCCAGGGACTCACGGATGACGGCCTGTGCGGTGTACATACCCAGACCATGCTCAGCGTTGTCCTCGAACAGGGAGTTCGCCCAAGCGGGACCACGGCCTTCCGCAGTCACGGTGTAGGGAGAGGTAGCGGCGGGACCGCCCCAGATGGAGGAGCAGCCGGTGGCGTTGGAGATGTACATCCGATCGCCGAACAGCTGGGTCACCAGACGGGCGTAGCTGGTCTCGGCGCAGCCGGCGCAGGAGCCGGAGAACTCCAGCAGAGGCTTGCGGAACTGAGAACCCTTGACGGTGTTGTCCTGCATGTCCTTCTTCTCGCTGACCTTGGAGACCATGTAGTTGAAGACGTCCTGCTCAGGCAGCTCGTTCTCCTGGGGAACCATGGTGATGGCCTTGGTGGGGCAGACGCCGACGCAGACGCCGCAGCCCATGCAGTCCAGAGGAGACACGGCCATGATGTACTTGTAGACGCCCTTGCCCTTGCCGGCTTTGACATCCACCAGACGGGCGTTCGCGGGAGCGGCAGCGGCCTCTTCAGCGGTCAGCGCGTAGGGACGGATGGTAGCATGGGGGCAGACATAGGCACAGTTGTTGCACTGGATGCACTTGGTCTCGTCCCAGTGAGGAACGGTAACGGCAACGCCGCGCTTCTCGTAAGCGGAAGCACCCAGGGGGAACTGGCCGTCGGGCAGATCGGCGAAGGCGGAAACGGGCAGGCTGTAGCCGTCCATTCTGCCGATGGGGTTCAGGATGGTCTTGACGACCTTGACGGTGTCGGGACGGCCTTCCAGAACGGTCTCGGGCTTGTTGTCCTCAGCGGTGGCCCAGGAAGCGGGAACATCGACCTTGTGGTAAGCGGTAGCGCCCACATCGATGGCGTTCCAGTTCTTCTCGACGACGTCACGGCCCTTCTTCAGGTAGGAGTGCTCGGCAGCGTCCTTCATGTACTTGATGGCATCCTCAGCGGGCATGACCTTCGCCAGAGAGAAGAAGGCAGACTGCAGGATGGTGTTGGTACGCTTGCCCATGCCGACCTTGATGGCCAGATCAATGGCGTCGATGGTGTACAGCTGAATGTTGTTGTTGGCGATGTAGCGCTTGGAAGCGGCATCCAGATGATGCTCCAGCTCCTCCAGATTCCACTGGCAGTTGATCAGGAACACGCCGCCGGGCTTGACGTCCTGAACGATCTTGAAGCCCTTGGTGATGTAGGAGGGGTTGTGGCAGGCAACGAAGTCGGCCTTGTTGATGTAGTAGGGGGACTTGATGGCCTTGTCGCCGAAACGCAGGTGGGAAACGGTGACGCCGCCGGTCTTCTTGGAGTCGTACTGGAAGTAAGCCTGTACGTACTTGTCGGTGTGGTCGCCGATGATCTTGATGGAGTTCTTGTTGGCGCCGACGGTGCCGTCGCCGCCCAGGCCCCAGAACTTGCACTCGATGGTGCCTTCCGCGGCGGTGTTGGGGGAGACCTTCTCGTCCAGGGACAGGTGGGTCACGTCGTCCACGATGCCGATGGTGAACTCGTTTTTGGGGGCGTCCTTCGCCAGCTCTTCGTAGACGGCAAAGACGGAAGCGGGGTGGGTATCCTTGGAACCCAGACCGTAACGGCCGCCGATGACGGTGACGTCGCTGCGGCCGGCCTTGGCCAGAGCCATGACCACGTCCTGATACAGAGGCTCGCCCTGAGAGCCGGGCTCCTTGGTGCGGTCCAGAACGGCAATCTTCTTGGCGGTGGCAGGAATGGCCTCCAGCAGCTTCTCAGCGCAGAAGGGACGGAACAGGCGAACCTTAACCAGACCCACCTTCTCGCCGTGGGCGTTCAGGTAGTCGATGACTTCCTCGGCCACGTCGTTGATGGAGCCCATGGCGACGATGATGCGGTCAGCATCGGGAGCGCCGTAGTAGTTGAACAGCTTGTAGTCGGTGCCCAGCTTCTCGTTGACCTTGTTCATGTACTTCTCGACCACTGCGGGCAGCGCCTGATAGTACTTGTTGCAGGCCTCACGGTGCTGGAAGAAGATATCGTCGTTCTCGTGGGAGCCGCGCATGGCGGGGCGCTCGGGGTTCAGGGAGTGCTTGCGGAACGCCTCAACGGCATCCATGTCGCACATTTCCTTCAGATCCTCGTAATCCCAGATGGCGACCTTCTGGATCTCGTGGGAGGTACGGAAGCCGTCGAAGAAGTTGATGAAGGGAACGCGGCCTTCGATGGCGGACAGGTGAGCGACAGCGCCCAGATCCATGACTTCCTGCACGTTGGTCTCGCACAGCATGGCAAAGCCGGTCTGGCGGCAGGCGTAGACGTCGGAGTGGTCGCCGAAGATGTTCAGAGACTGAGTAGCGACGGTACGGGCTGAGACGTGGAAAACTGCGGGCAACAGCTCACCGGCGATCTTGTACATATTGGGGATCATCAGCAGCAGACCCTGGGAGGCGGTGTAGGTGGTGGTCAGAGCACCGGCAGCCAGAGAGCCGTGGACAGTACCGGCGGCACCGGCCTCGGACTGCATCTCGACGACCTTAACGGTGTTGCCGAAGATGTTCTTCCGACCGGCGGCAGACCACTGGTCCACGTTGTCAGCCATGGGACTGGACGGGGTGATGGGGTAGATGCCAGCGACCTCGGTAAAGGCATAGCTGACGTGGGCGGCAGCAGTATTGCCGTCCATGGTTTTGAATTTTCTAGCCAAAATGAATACCTCCTAAAGTATTTCTAATTTTGTCGGGCATATTATACCACTTTTCGTGCAGTTTGTAAAGCCATCAAACGACACTCATATAAAAAATTCATGCTTTTCCACAGGAAAGATTTAGCAAAACTGTACATTCTGCAAACAAGAAAACTAAGGCAACACCGCACAATTGTGCCTGCGAGTCTCAGCCGTCTTTTTGCCCCACTTCTTCAGTTTGAAAAACGAGAAATACATGCAGTATTCCTTCGTTTTCCAAACTTTGAATTGGGACAAAAATCCTGGCTGAGCCTCCTTGTCAAATTATGCGGTGTTGCCCTAAAAAAGGATTGCCTTTTCCGGTGGAATGGAGTATGATGGAAAACAAAAGAGAAAAGGGGGACGGAAACATGATTTGCAGCGTCCGGACGCTGGGCGTCTCCGGGATTCAGGGCAGCGCCGTCACGGCGGAATGCTACATTTCGCAGGGACTTCCCGGTTTTGATATCGTGGGATTGCCCGACGCGGCGGTGAAGGAAGCGCGGGATCGGGTGCGGGCAGCGGCGAAGAGCAGCGGTCTGTCCTTTCCCGTGAGCCGCATTACGGTGAATCTGGCTCCCGCAAGCCTGAAAAAGGCGGGGACGCATTACGATCTTCCTATTTTGTTAAGTATTCTCGCAGCCTGTGGAAGCGTCCGGCGGCCGAAATCCACCAGCGCATTCCTTGGAGAGCTGAGTCTGGACGGCACCATCCGCCCCATTTCCGGCGTGCTGCCCATGGCGCTTGCCGCCAAGCGGGAGGGCATTCAGGCACTGTTCGTCCCGGCGGAGAATGCCCCGGAGGCCACACTCGCCCGGGGGCCTGCGGTGTATCCCGTCCATACGGTGGCGCAGCTGGCGGCGGGGCTGAACGGGGAGACGACTCTGGAAGAAGAACCGCTGTGGGTACCCTCCCGGGAGGACACCGTCATGCCGGATTTCAAGGACGTGCTGGGGCAGGAAAACGTAAAACGGGCGCTGGAGGTCGCGGCGGCGGGCAGCCACAATGTGCTGCTCATAGGCCCGCCGGGTTCCGGCAAAAGTATGCTCAGCAAGCGTCTGCCCTCCATTCTCCCGGATATGACCTGGGAGGAGTCTTTGGAGGTCAGTCAGATTTATTCCGTCATGGGAATGCTGACGCCTAGCAATCCCCTTGTGACCCAGCGGCCGTTCCGTTCACCCCACCACACGGTGTCCAACGCCGGACTTGCCGGGGGTGGCTCCAACCCAAGGCCGGGAGAGATTTCCCTTGCCCACAAGGGCGTGCTGTTTCTGGACGAAATGCCGGAGTTCCGGAAGGATACACTGGACTTGATGCGCCAGCCGTTGGAGGACGGAAAGGTCACCATCTCCCGGGTTTCCGGGGCGGTGACGTACCCGTCGGAATTTATGCTGGTATGCGCCATGAACCCCTGCAAATGCGGCTGGTACGGCGACCCCTCCGGGCGGTGCCGCTGCTCCCAGCGGGATGTGGACAACTACCGCAGCCGCATTTCCGGGCCGCTTCTGGACAGAATTGACATTGTGGTGGAGGTTCCCTCCGTCCATTTTGAGGATTTGCGGGAGCGGGCGGAGGCGGAACCGTCGGCGTCGGTAAAGCAGCGGGTCAACGCCGCCCGGGACATCCAGAACCGGCGCTTCGGCTCCGGCGGAATGTGCAACGCCCGGATGGGGCCGGAGGAAATGCGCCGCTATTGCCATCTCAGCGAGGAATGTGCCGAACTGATGAAGGGCGCGTTTGAAACCATGGGCTTAACGGCGAGAAGCTATGACCGCATCCTAAGAGTCGCCAGAACCGTAGCAGACATGGACGGAAGCGAAGACATTCAACCCCAGCACATCGCCGAGGCCATTCAGTACCGGGCGGTCAATTTGGGAAACCGATAAACAGGAGAACGAAAATGAAGGAAATTTTTCTACTAAAGCTGGGCGAGATCGTCCTGAAGGGCGCGAATAAGCGCCAGTTTGAGAACAAACTGCGGCAAAATGTCCGCCGCCGCATGAAGAAGTACGGCAATTTTGACGTGTATATTCTCCAATCCACGGTGTACGTGGAGCCGATGGACGAGGAAGCGGACGTGGACGGAGCATGGGAAGCCTGCCGCTCCATTTTCGGCGTGGTGAGCCTGTGCCGCTGCCGTCCCTGTGAGAAGGATTTGGACGCGATTTTTGCCGCCATCGAAAATTACTTGGGGGACGATCTGGACTGTGCCAAGTCCTTCAAGGTGGAGTCCAAACGCTCGGACAAGCGCTTCCCCCTGACCTCCATCCAGCTGTCCCAGGAGATCGGCGGACGGCTGGCGGAAGCCCACCCCGGGGTGGAGGTGGACGTCCATCACCCGGAGTACACCGTGTACGTGGAGGTGCGGGATTTGTCCGCCTATGTCCACGGCCCCGCCGAGCCGGGGGCGGGCGGTCTGCCCACCGGCGTTGGCGGGCGGGCGATGGTGCTGCTTTCCGGCGGCATCGATTCCCCTGTGGCGGCCTATATGATGGCAAAGCGGGGAGTGGAGGTGGAGGCCGTCCACTTTTTCTCCTACCCCTACACCTCTCAGCTGGCCAAGGACAAGGTCATCGAGCTTGCCCGGCTGGTGACCAAGTATTCCGGGCGGATGACCGTGAATGTGGTGTCCTTCACGGAGATTCAGGAAGCCATCCGGGACAACTGCCCCGAGGAATTTTTCACTCTCATTATGCGCCGGTTCATGATGGAAATTGCCCAGCGCATTGCCAAGGGCGACGGCTGCGGCGCATTGATCACCGGCGAAAACCTGGGGCAGGTGGCGTCTCAGACCATGGAGGCCATGACCGTCACCGGCGCCGTTGTAGACATCCCCATTTTCATGCCTTTGGTCGGCATGGACAAAAAGGACATCATTTCCATTGCCCGGGAAATCGGGACACTGGACACGTCGATCCTGCCCTATGAGGATTGCTGCACCGTCTTCACGCCGAAGCATCCCAAGACCAAGCCCACCCTGGGACAGGTGGAGAACGCGGAAAAGAAGCTGGACAGGGAAGCGCTGATTGCCCGGGCACTGGATAATGTGGAAAAGATCAAGGTGACCTACCATGACGAGCCTTTGCTGTGATGTTCTGAAAACGCTGCGGGGAAAGACGCTGGTCACCGCCGAAAGCCTCACCGGCGGCGGCATCGGCGCGGCGCTGACACAGGTTCCCGGCAGCAGCGAGGTTTACAAGGGCGGCGTCATCTGCTATACCAACTGGCTCAAGGAGAACATTCTGGGCGTGCCGGGAGAAATACTGGCACGTGACGGTGCCGTGTCCCGCCCGACGGCGGAGCATCTGGCCTCCGGCGTCCGGGCACTGCTGAAGGCGGATGTTGCAGTGGCGGTCACGGGTCTGGCCGGCCCCGGCGGGGACGAATTCGGACACGACGTGGGGACGGTCTTCATCGGCTATCAGGACGCGGCGCATTCCGACGCAAGGGAGTATCACTTTACCGGCGACCGGGAAGCGGTGCGGAATCAGACGATTGATGCCGCGCTGAAATTGGTTCTGGAATATCAAAAGGAATAATTATGCCTGCTGCTTTGAACAGAGAATGAAGCGTATCGGTACGGATACGCTTCATTTCTTGTGCCAACATATGCAGCCCCTTGGCTCTCCCCCTGGGAGAGCTGTCACCGAAGGTGACTGAGAGGGCTTTACATCCTAGGGCAGCACCGCACAATTGCGTCTTCGAGTCTCAGCCGCCTTTTTGCCCCACTTCCGCAGTTCCGAAAATGGGAAATACATACAGTATTCCACCATTTTTGGAACTTTGAATTGGGGCAAAAATTCTGGCTGATACTTCTCGCCGAATTGTGCGGTGTTGCCCTAGTTTACCCTCTCCGCCCTCACTTCGCCCGGCCACCTATCCCAAAGGAAGAGGCGAGAGAAGTGCGGTGCATCATAGATAAAAATTATGCCCGCTGCTTTCAAAGCAGCGGGCATTTGCTACGCTCAGGTCGGGTCGTAGTTGACGATGATGTCGTGCTCTCTCAGGGCAGCAACGTCGGAAACGGGGTTGCCGAACACATTCACCTGTACCAGGCAGTAGCAGTCGGCAAGGGAATCAATGTTGCTGATCTGGTTGTAATCCATATAGATATAGGTCAGGGATTCCATTTTGCTCAGATTGTCCAGACTGGTCACCGCATTGTAGGCGCCGTCGATGACCTGGAGCTTGCAGCCCTCCGGCCATTCGGGCAGCGCCGTGACCTGGTTGGAGGAGAAGACGAACCGCTCCAGATTGACCAGGGTGGAAAGGGCGGAGATATCCGTCAGGGTGTTGTTGGAAATGTCCAGCTCGGTCAGGGCCGTGCAGACGGCCAGGGGAGAGACATCCGTCAGCGTGTTGTGGTTTACGGACAGCCGGGTCAGCATTTGCAGGCCGCTCACGCCGTCCAGACTGGTGAGCTGGTTGTTGTCTGCCAGCAGGGTCGTCAGCCGGACGCAGCTGGCCACGGGGGCAAGAGTGGCCAGGGCGTTGTAGGAAACGTCCAGGGTTTGCAGGTTGGACAGACCTGCCAGCGCGTCGAGACTGGTCACGGCGTTGTGCTGGAGGTTCAGCTCGGTCAGGGTGGTCATGGAGGACAGTACGTCCAGATTCCGGATGGTGTTTTCCCCCAGATTCAGATAGGTAAGGCTCTTGGCACCGGACAGCTTTTCAATGGTACTCAGGCCGCATTCCACCATGGTCAGCTCGGTCAGAGAGGGGAGCCCCGCAATGACGGACAGCTCGTCCGGGCTAAACCGGCTGCCGCTGAGGTCAAGGGACGTGAGCTTGGTCAGAGAGGACAGGCTCTCCAGAGAATCGATGTTCTGATTGTTGATGACCAGTGTTTCGAGATAGGGCATGAACGTCAGGTCGGTGTAGATCTTCGTGTCCTCGGGAACGGTGAACTCCGTGATCTGCCACAGCTGGCTGGTGTAGACGCTGTCGCCGTCTCTGGTGCCGGTCACCTGCCGCAGAGCCGCTTCCATGGCCGGGTCGGCAAACTTGACCTCTTCGATAACGCCGGTCACGGTGTAGCCCAGAACCGTCAGGGGGCTGACGAGACCGTTGTCATCCACGGCGATGGCATAAACGGTCGTCTCACCGGCGGGAAGGGTAATGGGGCTTTCGTAAACGGGGTTCTGCACGGAGGGGTATTCGCCGTCGGTTGTGTAGTAGAGCTTTCCGGCGGCGTACAGGGTGACGTCGATATACTGGCTGTAGTAGCCCGGCGCGTAGTTGCTGATGGGGGCGTCAGGCCGCTGCGCCTCGATCTCGGCCTTGATCTCCGGGTTCGTGATCTTGTCCAGCAGAGAGACGGCGTCCAGCAGCTTGTCCTGCTCCACATAGGTCTTGCACAGAGCGGTGAACAGCTCGGCGCTGGGGTCGGAATTGATGGCGTTGGTCAGGGTGTACTCGGCCTTGGTGTAGTTGCCGTCGGCCTTATACAGGTTCGCCAGCTCGATGGCCACATTCTCGTCGTGATTGGAGAAGTTGTAGGCAAGGTCATAGAACCAGGAGGACAGGCGGGAATTGCCGTGGAGGTCATTGTATCGAGCCTGGGTCAGCAGAAAATCCCGGGTGAACCCTCGGTCATAGGTAAACAGATACCAGCCGATGCTGGCAATGATCAGCACCGCCAGCAGGAGCGGCACCAGAACGCGGATAAACTTCTTCATAAAATTGCTCCATTCCAATGGAATTTCAAGAAATTATACAACAAAACGGCGATAAAGTCAAGCATACGGGGAAAAGTTGCGGTTTTACGGAACTTTCGGGCATATTGAAGCTGAAAATGGACGGTGCGGGACGCTTGACAGGGATGATAAAATATGCTATAGTAGCATGAAGTAATACTTATTGAGTGACGATAAAGCAGAACACGACCATCCGCCTGGTTGACAGACCGGAATATAAGGAATCCATGGCGCAGGGCGACGGGGAACCGGAGCCGACCAGACTGTATATCCACGAAGCATAAAATTTCGGCTGCTGCGGTTTTCCGCAGCAGCCGATTTGCGTCATTTTGCCTGTTTCATGGAAAGACCGATGCGGTGGCGCTTTTCGTCCACACTCAGGACGATCACCTTCACCACGTCGCCGACCTTGACCACCTCGCTGGGGTGGCGCAGACGCCGGTTGCAGACCTCGGAAATATGCACCAGACCGTCCTGATGGACGCCGATGTCCACGAAAACGCCGAAGTCGATGACGTTGCGCACCGTGCCGGTCAGCTCCATGCCGGGCTTCAAATCCTTCATTTCCAGCACGTCCTTGCGCAGAATGGGGGCGGGCAGCTCATCCCGGGGGTCGCGGCCGGGCTTGCTCAGCTCCTTGGCGATATCAAGCAATGTCGGCTCGCCCACGGCGCATTCCGCGGCGGCCTTGCTCAGGCCGTAGGCGTTCAGTTTTTCCGTCAGGGAGGAGAAATCCTCTCCCTTTTTGCACCCCAGAAGATTCAGCAGTGCCTTGGCGGCGGCGTAGGACTCGGGGTGAACGCCGGTGTTGTCCAGAATTTCCTTGCTTTCGGGGATACGGAGGAAACCGGCGCACTGCTCAAAGGCCTTGGGGCCGAGCTTGGGAACCTTTTTCAGCTGGGCGCGGCTGGTGAAGGGGCCGTTTTCCTCCCGATAGGCGACGATATTTTTCGCCGTGGTGGCGGTCAGACCGGAAACCTGCTGCAACAGGCTCCGGGAGGCGGTGTTGGCATCCACGCCCACGGCGTTGACGCAGTCCTCCACAACGGCACCCAGAGCGGCGTCCAGCTCCTTCTGGGGGCAGTCGTGCTGGTACTGTCCCACGCCGATGGCTTTGGGGTCGATCTTCACCAGCTCGGCAAGGGGGTCTTGCAGCCGCCGGGCGATGGACACGGCGGAGCGGAGATTGACGTCGTAGTCAGGAAATTCCTCCGCCGCAAGGGGAGAGGCGGAGTAAACGGAAGCGCCCGCTTCGCTGACGATCATGTAGCTGGCCTCCGGGAAGGATTTCAGCAGCTCCACGGTCATGGCCTCGGTTTCCCGGGAAGCGGTGCCGTTGCCGATGGCGATGTGCCTGACGCCGTATTTGCGCATAAGAACGGACAGGGAGGAAATGGCTTCCTGCTTTTTCCGCTCATTGAAGGTGGGGTAAACCACGGTGGTGGCCAGTACCTTGCCGGTGGCGTCCACCACGGCGACCTTGCAGCCGTTGCGGTATCCGGGGTCAAGCCCCATGGTGACGAAGCCTTTGACAGGGGGCTGCATCAGCAGCGGCTTCAGATTCAGGGCAAAATTGTGGATAGCACCCGCATATGCCCGGTCGGACAGGTCGCTGCGCACCTCCCGCTGGATGGAAGGGAAGATCAGACGCTCATAGGCGTCCTCGGCGGCGGCGCGGACGAAGGCAGAGACCTGCACGGTGGGCTTCAAAGCGGCGCGGCACACCAGCGCGGCGCCCTCGTTGCCCGCGAGGATGACGTTTGGCTTGAGCACGCCCTCCTTTTCGCCCCGGTTCATGGCGAGGATCTGGTGATCCAGCACCCGGGATATGGGCTGGGAGAAATCGTAGTAGAGCTTGTAAACGCCGTCGGCCTCTGCATCCTCGGCGGCGGTGCAGGTCAGCGTACCCCGGCGCATCACCAGCTCCCGCAGAGATTTGCGGATGTCGGCGTCGTCGGAAAGATCTTCGGCAATAATGTCATTGGCACCCTGCAAGGCTTCCTCCACGGAATTGACGCCCTTTTCCGGGTCGATAAAACCCGCGGCCAGCCCGGCGGGATCCTGACCGTCCTGAGCAAAAATGGCCTCGGCCAGAGGCGCAAGTCCCTTTTCCCGGGCGATGGAGCCACGGGTGCGGCGTTTCTGCTTATAGGGGCGGTACAGGTCTTCCACCTCCGCCATGGTGGCGGCGCCGTCGATGGCGTTGGACAGCTCCTGGGTCAGCTTGCCCTGATTTTCGATGGACTTCTTGACCTCGTCCCGGCGGTCCTGAAGGTTGCGCAGATAGGTCAGGCGGGTCTCCAGATTCCGCAGTGTGGTGTCGTCCATGGTGCCGTGCATTTCCTTACGGTAGCGGGCGATAAAGGGAATGGTGTTGCCCTCGTCCATGAGGTTCACCACATTCTGAACATATTCCAGCTTCTGACCCAATTCCTCGGCCAGAATTTCGGGGATTGATTTCATGCTTGTGTCTCCTTTGCGATTGTTTTGACTGTGCCGGCTCAGGGCTTTACCGCCCGAGTGGCGAGGAAGGTTTCAATGTTGCGCTCCTGGAGGTATCCGCAGCCGTTGGTATCGCCGTACAGATGGGTCAGGCGAAAACCGGCTTTCAGCTGGCCGCCGATCTGCTCTTCCAGGGTGTGGGAAAATTCGATGCCGTCGTCCTGCTGTTCCAGCTGGCGAAGCTGGGCTTCGTTTTTCAGGGGATTGAAGGGCATGGTGTTTTCAATGGTTTTCTCATCGAGACCCACCATAAAGTTGATGCCGTTGTCGAATCCGGCGAGAAGTGCGCCCCCGCGGCGCAGAACCCGGAAGCACTCCCGGAAAATGGGCTCGACCTCCTCCACATAACAGTTGGAGACCGGATGGAAAATGAGGTCGAAGCTGTTATCCGGGAAGGGGAGGGGCTTTGTCATGTCGGCGCGGACGACGGTGATGTCGTAGCCTTCCCGTTCGGCGACGACCCGTTCGCTTTCCAGCTGCTTTTGGGAATAGTCCAGCACGGTGCATTCCGCCCCCAGCGCCGCGAAAATGGGCATCTGCTGTCCGCCGCCGCTGGCAAGGCCGAGGACGCGCTTTCCGTTCAGGTCGCCGAACCAGTCATGGGGGACAGGCTTGGTGGGGGTGAGAACCACGTCCCAGTTTCCGTTCATAGCGTCCAGATACGCTTCGTGGGAGAGAGGCAATCCCCACTGCCAGCCGTTTTCCACCCACCGATCGACGGTGGCGGCGTTGATATCCTGATAATGCAAGGTAATCCCTCCAATTCTATCCCGGGAAGTATACCATGGATTTGAAAATCCCGCAAGTTTTTTCTTGACAATCTTTTCCCACCGCGCTATAATGTGCAAGTAACCTATGGGCCTGTAGCTCAGCTGGGAGAGCGTTCGGTTCGCATCCGAGAGGTCGAGAGTTCGAGTCTCTTCAGGTCCACCAAAGTAAGATAATCCGAACCTTAGACCGCAATCGGTC
>QWCN01002279.1_pt1 | contig 25674 bp, 12 predicted proteins | sample 1972711 | NCBI WGS metagenome assembly QWCN01 (sample SAMN09866707, study PRJNA288562) | Human gut metagenome isolate term1_stool, whole genome shotgun sequencing... | isolation source: gut | host: Homo sapiens | place: USA: California
CTTCTTTCTGTTTCGCATATTGGCTTGGGCTGACGTTGAAATGCTTTTTAAATACTTCGCGGAAGTACTTAGCATCACTAAATCCCGTCATTTCGGCAACCTCAGTTATACTGTGCTGTTGCTCTTTCAGTAACTGGGCGGCACGTTTCAGGCGTATCAGCCGGATATAATCTGCCGGGGCTTGGTCAGTCAGAGCCTTTATTTTATTATAAAAACTGGTGCGACTCATATTCAGTAAGTTACATAGTACATCAACTGTAAAGGAGCTATTATCCATATTGTCTTCCACGCTCTTCTTGACAGTAGAAATAAATTTCCAGTCAATATCGGTGGAACAGTTGATGCAAGCTGTATCGCTCTCTTCGTCGTTCAGTTCCAGATTGGCATATTTATGGCGTAATAAGGAACGGTTAGTAAGGATATTAGCTATCGTAGCACGAAGAATACCAATATTAAATGGTTTCACGATGTATTCGTCTGCTCCCGTCTTCAATCCTTCAATGATATTTCTATCATTATTCAGTGCTGTAAGCAATATGATGGGAATATGTGATGTCTCAATATCATTCTTCAATCTGTGACATAATTCATCCCCACGCATTTCGGGCATCATGATATCCGAAATAATCATGTTGGGCATGTACTCTTTTACTATGTCGAGTGCTTGCTTGCCGTCACTACATACCTGTATGATATAATCATCCGACAGTGTATTGCGCAGATACTCTCTCAATTCGTCATTATCCTCTACAATTAAGATTTTCGGAAGATCGCCATTCTGCTGTTGTTTCTGTCTGGCAGTATCATAAACGGTACTTAAAGAAATATTCTTAGGTACACCTGATTCTGTATAGACCACTTTTTCACTTCCCGGTTTGGGACTGTGAACCGCTTTGCGATAATATTTTTCTTTTTTCGGGAATATAACCTTTATACAGGAACCTTTACCTTCCGTGCTGTTGAAGTTAATTTTACCTTTATGCAGACGGACGAGTTTCCATACCAGTAGCAGACCAATGCCACTACCTGTAACCTTTGAGTTTATAGCATTACTACCCCGGAAATGCATTCTGAAAAGTTTTTTTTGTTCGGAAGCCGGAATGCCGATACCTGTATCCTTTACTTCAACGCTCCAGTTATCTTCAGTTTCAGCAGCAAAGATATGTACGCTACCACCTTCCGGTGTATATTTCAAAGCATTGGAAATCAAATTCTTCAGAATAGAGTCCATTTTATCTTTGTCGAGCCAGACATTCATATAGCGGAAGTTGCTTTCGTATGTCAGGCTAACACGTTTGACATCTGCATAAGCCCGGAAAGCATTGATCATTTCTTCCATATATGTACTCAGTTCGTATTCTGATACATACAAAGCACTGGAATAAGTATCTGCGCGTTCAAAGTTGATCAGGTTAGTCGTAAGACGCAGCAGGGCATTCACATTTCGTATGGCAGTATTCATATTACTACGTCCGCCTGGTGTCAGATCTTCCTTTTCGCTGAGTTCTTCCAAAGGAGCTTTGATCAATGTCAACGGAGTACGGATATCGTGCGCTGTATTGATAAAGAAGCGTATCTTTTCATCCGAAGTTTTTCGTTGTTTACGTAAGATGATGACACGTAAAGTTATAGTAACAATTGCTGCAATAACAATAGCATAAAGTAGTAAAGCCCAGATACTAAGCCATATCGGCTGTTCTATTATAATATCCATATTACGTTCTTCAAGAACGATTCGCCTGTCTTCACTGGAAATGGCACGTACCCGTAGAGTATATTTTCCGGGACTGAGGTTAGTGAACCGGATCAGGCAATCCTTTTCGGGGCGACTCCATCCGTCGTAGAAACCATCCAACTTCCATGAATACAGAATCAGTGATGGATAATCATAGTTGATGGCAGAAATCCGTAAAGAGAATATATTCTGATTGTATTTCAATTTCAACGTTTTAGTCTCATCTATATCCACTTCCAGCGGTGAACCTTCATCACCCGGGTAAACGGTTTGATAGAATACACGCAAATCACTGAATATCATTTGGAACTTATAGTTGCGTGGAATCATCATATCTTTATGGAATTCTATCGCTCCGTCCGTACTTCCAAGAATGAAGTCTCCATTCTTGCGCAATATGCCCGATGTTGCATTGAAGTGGTCACTCTTTAACCCCTGCTCTTTAGTCCAGTTATGGAATACCTTTTCTTCCGGATAATAACTTGTCAGACTGTTTTCCGTACTCAACAAGACACTTTTGTCTCCATCCGAAAGAATACTGTATATATTGTTGGAAATCAAGGGACAATTGTCTTTGTGGAAGTGCTCGAAGGACTTCTTCTCATGGTCATAAATGAGTAATCCGGAATTGCTGGTTCCTATGTACAGCAGGCCATTGTCCGACTGATAAAGTGCATTGATGTAGAAAGATTCTATCGGCATCGTGATGTACTCAAACTTACCGGTTTCTGTATCCAGTAAATGCAAACCTGTGGCAGTCCCTATCCACATGTGTTGCTCATCTTTTTCTTTTATATCCGTGATACCACTCAACCCCGGATAGGCACGTATGTTTTTACGGGCAAAGTCAATACGTTTTAAGTTATAATAACCGCCGGACCATATATTCCCGTCGGAAGATTTCATAATGGAGCGTATGTATTTGTCGGGACGGATGTCACAATCGCCAAATGTAGAAGGAGTGAAGAATCCTACACTCATCTGTTTTTTGTTGATTTGATAAATCCCCGAACTATATCCACCTGCCCAGATAATGCCTGGTGAAACTTCGCACAAAGAGATGAAAACGTGATTCTTGGTTACACTTCCATTGTCAAATACGCTAAGAAATGAATGCCATTGCTTGTTTTTAGTAGAATATAGGCTGATGCCATTGTTGGTTGCAAACCATAAATCTCCTTCATGATCTTCAATGATGGCATTAACCTGATCATTAATCAGTGATTGTTTATTGCCGATGGAATGTTTGATCCATTGGTAACTGGTGTATTGATTATTACGTACTGTAATGCCAATGGGATAGTTTGCCATCCAGATGCGGTCACCATCCACATAGAGATCATAAATGCTGTTGCCGTTCATGGAATTATAGCTGCTATAGTCGGCTACAATATAGGGCTCACATTTGTAAGTATCTATATTCAGCTTATATACTCCGGCACCATCTGTGGCTATTAAGATTTCTTTATCGTTGAAAGCTTTGATACGTGTAATACTGACATCCTTCAAACCGACATTCAGTTCAATAGCTTGATGGATATTCATGTCATACAGATAAATACCTTTCTGGAAAGTTCCGATGAAGAGCTTACGACTTTCTTTATGGAGAAATAGTTCGTTAACCTGCATTTTCAGATTGTCTAGCCAGTTGCAGGGAGAAAGATTAAGAACATTATTTTTTAATTCGGCATGATGTATGCCGACATCTGTGCCGATGAAATAATGTTCAGAATCGATTTGTTCGATATCTGTAATACTTTCACCTATATGGTTTTTGATGATGGTCGTTTTCTCAGTTTTTGTATCGTAGAGGTATAGCGCCTCTTCATTACAGAGCCATATAACATTGTTGCTATCAATAAAACCGTAGCTGACAGGAGTCGGTGTTCCTTTTACCACTTCATCCGGTAGTTTGTATACTAACTGGAAGCGGTCATGCTTGGCATCATAGCGGAATACTCTTCCTTTTTTGCCTATTTCCCAAAGTGTTCCATCCGTGCCAACATAGAGCCAACTCAGATTTAACATAGAATTGACCTCTATCTCGCTGTCTATAAGTCGGTATTGTTTGAAATTTCTTCCGTCATAGCGGTCGATGCCATTATGCGTAAGAAACCACATATAACCTTTCGGCCCTTTCTGAATGGCATATACCCTACGGTTACTTAAGCCATCTTCTACGCCGAGATATTTATATGTTTGGGCGATGCATAGGGCAGAAAAATATGTGAATATAAAGAAAAGGACGAGTTTTCTCATAACAGTTACAGGCGTTTGTTGTTGGGGGCTTTTGTGAAATTAACGCAAAAATATGCATTTTGTTTGATAAAAGCAAAATGAATGTAGAAGAATAGTGTTCGATACTTCGTATTGTTTAGACGAAAACAGGCGCAAGTTGTATATTATAACCTGCGCCTGTACATCACTTATAAATTGTAGTCAGAATTACTTTGTCTTTTCTTCTACCCATTTACGTGCATTGACGAAAGCTTCCATCCATGGAGTAATCTGGTCACTGTGCAGACGGTCAGCAGGATAACAACCGTTCTGCCATGGGAATATGGAACGCTCTAAGTGAGGCATGATAGCCAAATGACGCCCGTCGGAACTTGCTATTGCAGCAACGGAGTAGTCCGAACCATTCGGATTGGCAGGATATTCATCATAACTATATTTAGCCACTACGTTGTATTTATCTTCATCGTAAGGCAAAGAGAATTTTCCTTCTCCATGGGCTACCCAGATACCGAGTTTGCTTCCGCTTAGCGAACCGAACATTACACTGCGGTTTGTAGGAATAGTAAGTCCCAGGAATCTGGATTCGAATTTATGAGATTCGTTGTGAAGCATCTTGCCATTCTTCTTGTGTTCCGGGTTAATGAGGTTCAGTTCCATCATCAACTGACAGCCATTACAAACACCCAGTGAAAGTGTATCTTCACGAGCATAATATTTGTCGAGAGCTTCCTTAGCTTTCGGGTTGAAGAGGAAAGCACCTGCCCAACCTTTGGCAGAACCCAGTACGTCGGAGTTAGAGAAACCACCGCAGTAAACAATCATGTTCACATCTTCCAGTGTCTCGCGTCCGCTGATAAGGTCGGTCATTGTAACGTCTTTCACATCGAATCCTGCCAGATACAGTGAGTAGGCCATTTCGCGTTCGCCATTCGTACCCTTCTCGCGGATAATTGCTGCACGGATACCTGTCGGGGTACGACGGTCCGGATCAATACCGTATTGAGAGAGTTTACCTTTGAAATCAGGCATGAAAGCGAATTCCATAGGTTGCATCTTATAGTTTTCGAAGCGTTTCTTAGCACAGCCGTTCATAGATTGTTTGCGGTCGAGCAGGTAAGAAGTAGAATACCATACGTCACGCATATAATCGATACCGAACTGGTAAGTAGCATCGTCTTTGGATACGAGGATGTGACGTTCGTCAGTCGGCTTACCGATTTTCACATAACCCACACCGGCATCTTCCAATATCTGTTTAACCTCTTCTTTGTGCTTGTCGCTTACCTGGATCACGATACCCGGATTCTCGGCAAACAGAATTTTCACAAGGTCGTGTTCCTTCATTTTGTCGAGGTTGATCTCCATACCACCTTCTACATTAGCGAAACACATTTCAAGCAGAGTTGTAATCAAACCACCGGCAGAAATATCATGTCCGGCAAGAATCAGTCCTTTGTTTACCAATTCCTGAACAGCAAGGAAAGCATCGCGGAAATATTCGGCATCTTGTACGGTAGGTACTTCGTCACCTACTTTACCCAATGACTGTGCAAAAGCCGAACCGCCCAGTTTCAATGTATCGAAGCTGAAATCAATATGATAAATGGTTGTCTTTTCGTTGTTTACCAGTACAGGAGAAACAACTTTCTTCACGTCGGATACTTCACCGCCTGCCGAAACAATAACGGTTCCCGGAGCAATCACCTTGCTACCGTCGGGATATTTCTGAGTCATGGAGAGAGAGTCTTTTCCGGTAGGCACGTTGATTTGCAATGCACAGCAGAAATCACTTAATGCCTTTACGGCGGTGTAGAGGCGTGCATCTTCACCCTCTTGTGAGCGGCAAGGCCACATCCAGTTGGCAGAGAGGGAAATGCTGTCCATTCCTTCAGCCATAGGAGCCCATACAAGGTTGGTCAACGCTTCGCTTACAGAAAGTACCGAACCGGCTGCCGGATCTGCCAATGCAGCTTGTGGTGCATGTCCCAATGAGGTAGCGATACCTTTTTCGCCACGATAGTCTAGGGCTACCACACCGCAGTCACTCAGCGGTAACTGCAATTCGCCCTGGCATTGCTGGCGGGCAATCTTACCTGTTACGGAACGGTCTACTTTGTTAGTCAACCAGTCTTTGCAGGCAACAGCTTCCAATTGCAATACATTCGTCAAGTATTCGTGCAACTTGGACTGTTCGTATTTCGGCATTTCGTAGTGACGCTCTACGGTTTTGTCTATCATGTAAGTCTTGGGAGACGAACCGAACATCTGTTCCACGGCAAGGTCGAACGGACGTACACCGTCAGCTTGTTGGAAGGCAAAACGATGATCGCCGGTAGTTTCACCTACCACATACATCGGAGCACGTTCACGTTCAGCGACTTTACGTACATGTTCGATAGCTTCTTCTTCAATCAGCAATCCCATGCGCTCCTGGCTTTCGTTGGCGATGATTTCTTTAGCTGACAAAGTCTGGTCGCCTACGGGTAACTTGCTCATGTCGATCAAACCACCACATTCTTCCACCAATTCGGAGAGACAGTTCACGTGTCCTGCTGAACCGTGATCGTGGATGGACACCACCGGGTTAGTTTCTTCTTCGCAGAGGGCACGTACTACGTTGTAGGCACGTTTTTGCATTTCGGCGTTGGCACGTTGTACGGCGTTCAGTTCAATACCACTGCTGTAACGTCCGGTATCTACTGAAGAAACGGAGCCACCGCCCAAACCGATACGATAATTATCACCACCGATCACAACGACTTTGTTTCCGGCTTCGGGAGCACCCTTCAGGCAGTCGCGTTTTGTACCGTAACCTACACCACCGGCAAGCATGATTACTTTATCGTAACCATAAACTTCGTCGTTCTCTTTATGTTCAAAAGTAAGTACCGAACCACAAATCAGTGGCTGGCCAAACTTATTACCGAAGTCACTGGCGCCATTGGATGCCTTGATCAGAATCTGTTCCGGAGTTTGGTACAGCCATTGGCGTACCGGCAATATTTCTTCCCAGGGACGTCCTTCGTCCGTGCGGGGATAAGAAGTCATATAAACAGCAGTTCCGGCAATCGGCCAGGAACCTTTACCACCACCCATACGGTCGCGGATTTCACCACCTGTACCAGTAGATGCACCGTTGAACGGTTCAACTGTGGTAGGGAAGTTATGTGTTTCAGCTTTCAGTGAAATAACACTCTTTATATCTTTTACCTGGAAGAAATCAGGTTTGGAATGATCTGCCGGGGCAAACTGCTCAACTACCGGACCTTCTGCAAAAGCTACGTTGTCTTTGTAGGCTGAAATAATCTTATTCGGATTTTCCTGAGTGGTCTTTTTAATCATCTGGAAGAGGGAAGACTCTTGTTCCACACCGTCGATGATGAACGTTCCGCCAAAAATTTTGTGCCGGCAGTGCTCGGAGTTGATTTGAGCGAAACCAAACACTTCGGAGTCTGTCAACTTGCGTCCGAGATCTTGCTCTACTTTCTTGAGGTAGTCCATCTCTTCTTTAGAGAGTGCCAGACCTTCTTGCTCATTGTAAGCTTCCAGGTCTTCGATATGGACGATCGGTTCCGGCTTACGGTTTGTGGTGAATACATCCTGATTCAAACCTTTGTACATGCGTTGCAGCATCGGGTCACGGTCAGCATTTTCGTCCTTTACGGGGAAATACTCTTCAATACGGGTAATGCCATTCAATCCCATGTTCTGGGTGATTTCTACGGCATTCGTACTCCAAGGAGTAATCATTTCGCGGCGTGGACCAACGAAATGTCCTTTCAGGTTGTCTTCACTTTCGGGGGTGGCTTCTCCAAAAAGCCAGCAGAGTTTGTCGATGTCTGCCTGGGAGAGTACGTGGTCGCATTCTACGGCTATCACACTCTTGGATGGGGTCTTGAAAAAAAGAATCATACTTATATTTACGATTTATGATTTTACGATTAAAGCAACTCTTCTTGGCTGCAAAGATATACAAAATCAGCGGGGAGGAGAAAGAAATGGAAATAAAAAAGCGCATACAGTTTTGCTTGCATGCGCTTTTGTTTTAATCTCAATTGTTTTATTTGACCTTCTCGGGGATAAAATGGTTGTACCAATCGTATTCAGGTTTGGTTATCCAAGAGTCAAAATTCTCAAAAGACTGGCGGATATTATTGTTTTCCAGTGGGAAACGGAATTCACCGGGGATTTGCATTGCCCAGCAGAAGTTACCTTTAGCTCTGAATGGGGTGCTTGGTGAGAATACTACTCCTCCGACCAGCGATGTATCGAACAGGTCAGTTGCTTTTCCGTTGATCAGATGAATTTCCATGCGTTTACCTTGCTGTGCATTGCAAGTGATGAAAAAGTTCCAGTTATCCAATGTCAGTTTGGCTTCTTCCACACTTTGTTCTTCCAAATAAATGGTTACAGTAAACTCTTTCGCGTCGAATGGAGTGTCTCTATAAGTACCCACAATAGGGGTACCATTGAAACCGGCAAAAGCATGTGCATTGTCGAATAATGGTACAACTGCTAAACTCTGTCCTTGTTCAGTGCTATTGGCATTAGTCTGGAACAGATTTTCTGTGAAGTTAGTACGGGTACTATATTCAATGCGGTTGATCGTGTTGGGAGCGACCCTATCCAATTGCACTGCCGCTGCGATACGCCGGGTTGCCCCTATGGCTGCAAGTCTACATTTCAATACAGTCTTCGTTACAAAATTATTCTTAACGTGAAGTGAAGCTTCGGTAATCAATACAATGTCATTCATGTCATAATCACCAAAGTTGGGCCACAAATCTTCAAAAGCATAGGTATATCTACCTAACGAGTATTCTTTTTCGTCACTGGGCTTCTCTGCTTCGCCCTCATCTTCGGGAGCGTAAGCGGATGCGCAATCGGAGCCTGTTGTTTTAACTCCCGTATTGGCTGCCGCTTGGGTATTTCCCCAAGTAGCACCATCATTCAATTTAATAAAATGAGGTTTGAGTCCTTTGTTGTGGTCACATACAATAAATACATAATCTTTTATCTCAGGATTTTTTCCATTAGATTCATTTTCGACTGTTGCATTACCAATTTTTACTACAGCCCACTTATGGTCGTCATCTCCTTTTATTTTACAATCATTCTTGAATTCTAACGTTCCTTCTATTTCCAAAAGAGAGTTCTTTTCCATTTCTAATTCAGTCTTCTGCATCCACATTGTTTTTGCGAAGACATATCCCTTTTCTTTGATTTCAAGTAATGAATCATCTTTTCCGTTACCATCCAGTTCTATTCTTTGGGCAAAAATACAGCCATAATTGTCTACTTCACTACCGTTTTTAATGAGAAATGTTCCATTTACGTTGATAGTACCGTAATTGTCTATTTCAAATTCGTCTTTAGCAGTGAAGTCGCCTAAACATTGTAAAGAACCCGCTTCTTCTCCTTTTGATTGTTCTTTGCTCAAAATAATAAATTTGGCTTCTTTGTGGTTCTGGAATGAGTTCTTTTCAGAAATAACCAATGTTCCCGCTATATAAATTTTAGCCTCTTGCATGATATTGATGTTATCATTCAGATTAACTATTTTTCCGACAGGAACTTTATAGATTTCGTTTTTCTCTATTTTGGTTATATCGGCAGTAAGTTCTTTCGCTTTATCCCAGTCTTTAATATCATCGCCACGGGTAGATGTGGCAGAAGAACGAGTGGACATTGCTCTGCTATTCGTCTCTCCTAAGTTCAATGCCACTCTTTTATTAACAATAGGAGCGCTGCATTGCAAAGTCATTTGGCTACCATCGGTATACTGTAAAGTTTGGGTTACAGTTACGATCGTGTCACTGGCTGGTACTATGATTTCGCCACTAAAGGGATTGTTTTTACTGGCTGTCCCGATGGCTAAGGGTAAAGCTTCTTCGCTTGCTCCTTGTGGATAGATGGAAATTGTATAAATATGATTGGATTTATTACCGGTAGTTACATTTACGGCGACCTTTGAGGTGGTAGACCATGGAAAATCGGAAGGGATTACAAGATCGGTTACTTCTCCATTGTCCTTTTTGCTGTCAGGATTATATACATCCTTTTCCATACAACTGGCAAATACTAGCAGTGTAATAAACAGTAGGCTGTTTGTGATGTGCTTGATTTTCATGTTGTTAATAATAATAGATTCTATATTTGTTTTGCTGCTACAAAGGTACTATAAATGTATGGGTTATGCAATGAAAAACTTGTAATAATTATATTTAATCGTTGAAATTTTGTTTATGGTTGAATAATCTGCTGGCTATTGCTACCGCGACCAAAAAATAGTGGAGAAAACATGGCTCAGGCATGGAGCGGAAGAGTTTCTGACTAACACCGGATATCCAAAAGTCACTAAAAAAAGCCTCTCTCGGTTCTTACTGTCGAAAAAACGTTAACATAATTCGTTCGTCTCATAAAAAAGTCCGATATTTGCAGCCATGATTGAGATAAGGACCATATTCGATATATTATGGAAAGGGTTCATTATCGGGGTAGTTGTGTCTGCTCCGTTGGGACCTGTGGGGGTGTTGTGCATCCAGCGTACATTGAATAAAGGACGCTGGTATGGCTTCATAACAGGTCTGGGAGCATCATTAAGTGACATTGCCTATGCTTTATTAACAGGATATGGAATGAGTTTTGTATTCGATTACGTCAATAAAAATATTTTTTATTTGCAGTTGTTCGGAAGCATCATGTTGCTGGCATTTGGTATCTATACATTCCGCAGCAATCCAGTCCAGTCTATTCGTCCTATTTCTACTAATAAAGGTTCTTATTTTCATAACTTCATTACCGCTTTTGCCGTCACATTATCCAATCCGCTTATAATCTTCCTGTTTATCGGACTCTTTGCCCGCTTTGCATTTGTCAGTGAGGGCGTACTGGTCTTTGAGGCGGTTACCGGATATCTGGCTATTGCGTTGGGAGCCTTGGCGTGGTGGTTTGGCATCACTTACTTTGTGAATAAAGTCCGTACGCAATTCAACCTGCGCGGCATCTGGATATTGAACCGTATAATCGGGGGCATTGTCATTGTTGTGTCTGTGTTCGGGTTGGTGTTTACGCTGATGGGCGAGTCACTTTACTGATAAGAAACATAGAGTCATGAAGATAGCGCAACAATTGAAAGCGAAAAATATCGCGGAATACCTTATATATATGTGGCAAGTAGAAGATCTGATACGTGCCAACGGATGTGATATCGATAAAATACGCGAAAACATAATCTCCCGTTATCCGGCAGAAGAACATACGGCTTTGGAAGAATGGTACGGCAATCTGATTGAGATGATGCGTACCGAGGGAGTGAAAGAAAATGGTCACTTACAAATCAATCGTAATATTATAATTAACCTGACGGAGTTGCACGGCGAATTGCTGGCATCCCCGAAGTATCCTTATTATAGTGCAGCTTATTTCAAAGCATTGCCTTTCATTGTAGAACTTCGACAGAAAAGTGGAAAGAAGGATGAGCCGGAACTGGAAACGTGTTTCGAAGCCTTATATGGGGTTTTGTTATTGCGTTTGCAGAAGAAAGAAATAACTACGGGAACTGCGAAAGCAATAGAAGCTATCAGCAGTTTCATTTCCCTGCTTGCCAACTATTATGAGAAAGAAAAGAAGGGTGAACTGGAGATTGAATAATAAGTGATGAACTGAAAAGTGCCGATAATGTAATTTCAATTGTAAATCGTCAAATCGTACATATAAAGATGAGAATATTAGTAACCGGGGCCAACGGACAGCTTGGTAACGAAATGCAAGTCCTTGCAAAAGAGAATCCACAACACACGTATTTTTTTACGGATGTACAAGAACTGGACATCTGCGACGAGCAGGCAGTGCAGAAATGTATTGCAGAGAATGGCATTGAAGTGGTTGTGAACTGTGCTGCCTATACGGCAGTTGATAAAGCGGAAGATAACGAAGAGTTGTGCCGCAAACTGAATCAGGAAGCTCCGGGCATACTGGCACGTGCTGCACAGGCCAATGGTGCTGCTATGATACAGGTTTCTACGGATTATGTCTTTGATGGAACAGCGCATATACCTTATAAAGAAGATTGTCCGCCTTGTCCTAATTCGGTTTACGGTTTTACTAAGCTGGGTGGGGAGAAAGAAGTGATGCAGAATTGCGAGAAAGCAATGGTGATCCGTACCGCCTGGTTGTATTCTATCTATGGAAACAATTTTGTGAAAACAATGATACGGTTGGGGCGTGAGCGTGAGTCTTTGGGGGTGGTTTTCGATCAGATTGGCACACCGACCTATGCAAATGACCTGGCACTGGCTATCTATGCAGCTATTAATCAGGGAATTGTTCCGGGTGTTTACCATTTCAGCGATGAGGGCGTATGTTCCTGGTATGATTTTACGGTGGCTATTCATCGCATTGCCGGTATCACGACTTGTAAAGTAAACCCGCTGCATACGGATGAGTATCCGGCAAAGGCACCACGCCCGCATTATTCCGTATTGGATAAGACGAAAATAAAAAAGACTTTCGGCATTGAAGTACCTCATTGGGAAGAGAGCCTGAAAGTGTGTATTGATAAACTGAATGCCCAATCATAATATTATACCTATTTATATATATGGCAAATAATAATGAAATAGAAAGAAGACGAACCTTTGCGATTATCGCGCATCCGGATGCCGGTAAAACGTCATTGACTGAAAAACTGTTGCTTTTTGGTGGACAGATTCAGGTAGCGGGTGCTGTAAAGAGCAATAAGATAAAGAAAACCGCTACATCCGACTGGATGGATATAGAGAAACAGCGTGGTATCTCTGTAACTACCTCCGTGATGGAGTTTGACTATAAAGATTATAAGATTAATATCCTCGATACTCCCGGTCACCAGGACTTTGCCGAAGATACATACCGCACGCTGACTGCTGTAGATAGCGTTATCATTGTTGTGGATGGTGCAAAAGGTGTGGAAACGCAGACGCGTAAGTTGATGGAGGTGTGCCGTATGCGTAATACGCCGGTTATTATATTTATCAACAAAATGGACCGTGAGGCCAAAGATCCTTTTGATTTGCTGGATGAGTTGGAGGAAGAACTTGCCATTCATGTGCGCCCGTTGACGTGGCCTATCGAAAGTGGTATCCGCTTCAAGGGTGTTTATAACATCTATGAAAACAATCTGAATCTTTTCCAGCCTTCCAAGCAAGTGGTGACGGAAAAGGTAGAAGTAGATATCAATACCGAAGAGTTGGATAAGCAAATCGGTACACAACTGGCTGATAAACTGCGTGGTGAGTTGGAACTGATAGATGGAGTATATTCTGAATTTGATAAGGAAGAATACCTGAAAGGGGAAGTGGCACCTGTATTCTTTGGTTCGGCCCTGAATAACTTCGGTGTGCAGGAGTTGCTGGATTGCTTTGTGGAGATAGCCCCAAGCCCTCGTTCAGTGCAGGCGGAAGAGCGTGAAGTGGAGCCGGAAGAGCCTAAATTCACCGGTTTTGTCTTCAAGATTACGGCGAATATCGACCCGAATCATCGTTCTTGTATTGCATTCTGTAAGATTTGCTCAGGTAAGTTTACGCGTAATGCTCCATATATGCATGTGCGTCATGGAAAGACGATGCGTTTTTCTTCGCCCACACAGTTCATGGCACAGCGTAAGACGACTGTTGATGAGGCTTGGGCAGGCGATATTATCGGTTTGCCGGATAACGGTACTTTTAAGATTGGTGATACGCTGACGGAAGGAGAGATGCTTCATTTCCGCGGTTTGCCGAGCTTCTCACCGGAGATGTTCAAGTACATTGAGAATGCTGACCCGATGAAGCAGAAACAACTTGCCAAGGGTATCGACCAGTTGATGGACGAAGGTGTGGCGCAATTGTTTGTTAACCAGTTCAACGGGCGTAAGATTATCGGTACGGTAGGACAGTTGCAGTTCGAGGTTATCCAGTATCGCTTGGAGAATGAATACAGTGCGAAGTGTCGTTGGGAGCCGTTGAGCTTGTATAAGGCTTGCTGGATAGAGAGTGATAATCCGGAAGAACTGGAAGCTTTCAAGAAGCGTAAGTACCAGTATATGGCAAAGGACCGTGAGGGTAGGGATGTATTTCTGGCTGATAGCGGTTATGTGTTGCAAATGGCGCAGATGGACTTTAAAAATATAAAATTCCATTTTACAAGCGAGTTCTGATAGATGTTCAGAATTAGGAATTTCCGGATACAGGGATGCAAAGAATAGAAACTTTGTATCCCTGTATTCTTTTATATAAGGATAAAGAGTTATCTTTGTATCTATAATGATTAAAACAATTTATAGCAAATCTATGAGGGAAGAATGAGCACCCCGTGCTTTTTTGTAGGGAGAAAGCGCTACCTTTGCACCTTATTATATTAATAGATACATTCAAGATGAAACACGCGTCTCTTCTTCTCTTGCTGACTCTCCTTTTCGGGCTGACAGCCTGCTCGAAACCTGCCGACCCGACTTTGATGAACTACGAACAGTCCCTTGTCCGTGCCGACTCGCTGGTACAATCCGGTGCCGCCGACAGTGCTCGGATAGCCCGTCTGCTCTCCGGCTTGCATCGTGAATACAATCAGGTGAAGGAACATTCCGGTGGAAACCTGGTTCGCCTGAAGCCCGCCGACAAGCGGAAACAATTTCTGTGGGGAACATTCACCGCACTGATGATGGGCCTCAATGTATGGCTTTCCATCAAGGATATTCAGTTTTCCAAGGAGCGCAAGCACCGCCGCTATCTCATAAATCTAAGCGAGAACGAACAACGTCTGCGTAGCAACGAGCGCGAACGTGAAGAATTGGAAGCGTGTTTGAACGAAATGGCGTTGACGGACGAAGAGCGGGAAGAAGTAGAAGAGTCTTTGCTGAGTCTCACGGACCGGAATGTGCTCTTGCGAGGAGAGAACGACTCCCTCCGCATTCGCCTTAAAGAATATGAAAAGCGTCCGTTGCCTCGTGAAGCGGAACTGCTGGAGAAGCAGAATGAACGCATCTGCCTGCTCGATAAGCAAGTGCAGATTCTTACTTCAACGTTAATAGACCGTGATGATGTGGTGGAACGTCTGCGCCGCCAACCCAAGTTTCTCTCTGATAAAGACTGGGAACACCTGATAGAACTCGCAAATCGTGTGTACAATGACTTCACCAACCGCCTTGTCATACGTTTTCCTTCATTAACTGCTGCCGACCTGCAACTTTGCCTGCTGATACGTCTGCATTTCACGAATGCACAGGTGGCTACGCTTATTGCGGTGTCGCCTGCTTCGGTTTCACAACAAAAGTTCCGGTTGAAGAAGCGGTTGGCGCAGGCGAACGAGACGTTGTTCAAGGAGGGGGAGACGGTGGATGCGGTTATTGGGGAATGCTGATACCTGAAGTCTTTATCTTGCTGATTGTTTTTTTTTGTTACAAATATTTTCTAAAATCCTTCGTTTTGCAGAGAGCTTTCGTTTCACTCCCTGAGTGAACGTGATTCAGTCCCTGACTGAAAGCCTTTCACTCAGGGACTGAATGCCTTTCTGTTCCTGACTCATTGTTCCCCCTCTCAGAAGGTGTTCTGAAGGGGGGTATAGGAAGGAGAGCAGACATGAGGTGGGAGTAGTAAAAAATGCGGAGATAATTCTTGCGCTTGTCTCTAATTGTTGCTTAAACAAATATTTTTTCATCTATTTGGGAGTTATATTTTCCAAATCGGCAATAAATATGAGAATAAATTGTTAATTTTGTATGTATATAATTGATGATGAATTGTAGGAAATAAAAGATAATTAAGACATTAAATATATGAATAAGCAGCAGCTTGCAAATAAAATATGGGCCTCGGCCAATAAGATGCGTTCTAAAATAGATGCCAATGAATATAAGGATTACATTCTTGGACTTGTGTTCTATAAATTCCTATCAGACAATGAGGTGAACTATCTTCGTAGTATAGGATGGAATGATGACGACATGACGGCTCTTGTAGAAGATTATGAAGACCCGGAAGCAACAATGATGATTGCTTATTGTAAAAATAATATAGGATATTTTATCGAATATAAATACTTGTTCAGTACTTGGTTGTTGCCCAATTCTGATTTCAGTGTGGCGGACCTTAGTGCTGCGTTGAATAGCTTCGACCGACTAATTAGTCCAAACTACAAGCATGTATATGCCAACATCTTCAAGACGCTACAAGCCGGATTGAGCAAATTGGGTGAAAATCCTTCTTCTCAAACCCGTGCTTTGAAGGATTTGATTAAGCTCATTAAAGATATTCCTACCGATGGCAGTCAGGATTACGATGTGCTGGGTTATGTTTATGAGTATCTCATCAGTAATTTTGCAGCCAATGCCGGAAAGAAAGCCGGTGAATTCTACACTCCTCACGAGGTAGCGATACTGATGTCGGAGATTGTAGCAGAGCATCATAAGGACAAACAGCAGATTGAAATATATGACCCGACAAGTGGATCCGGTTCTCTGCTGATTACCATTGGTAAATCTATTGGCCGCCATATCGCCGATAGAAACCAAGTGAAGTATTATGCTCAAGAGCTGAAGGAGAATACCTATAACCTTACCCGAATGAATCTCGTGATGCGTGGTATCAAGCCAGACAATATTGATACCCGTTGTGCTGATTCTCTGGATGAAGACTGGCCTTTGCAAACCATGGGTAGTGATATTGGCAAACCACTCTATGTGGATGCGGTTGTGTCAAATCCGCCTTATTCACAGCATTGGGATGCCACGGATCGTGAACTCGATTCTCGTTTCAAGAATTATGGTGTAGCACCTAAAAGTAAAGCCGACTATGCTTTCTTACTTCACGAACTGCATCACCTCAAACCCGATGGCATTCTCACCATCGTACTGCCTCATGGAGTACTTTTCCGTGGCGATGTGGACGCAGATAGCGAAGGAGAAGGGAAAATCCGCCGGAATCTTATTGAGACTAATAATATAGATGCCATTATCGGGCTGCCGGCTAACATCTTTTTTGGAACAGGTATTCCCACACTGATTATGGTCTTGAAGCAGCATCGGGATAGTGACGATGTGCTTATTATCGATGCTTCCAAAGGATTTATCAAGGAAGGCAAGAACAATAGACTCCGTGCCTGCGACATAAAGCGCATTGCCGATGCCATTCGTGAGCGTACGCCTATTCCTGGCTTTTCTCGCCCGGTAAGCCGTGACGAAATCCGGCGGAATGGATATAACCTCAATATTCCCCGTTATGTGGATTCTTCGGAGGCTGCCGAACAATATGATATCTATGCCACTATGTTTGGTGGCATTCCCGAAAGCGAGATAAATAAATTGCAGACCTATTGGGATGCGTTGCCTTCACTTCGTGCAGACCTTTTCCAGCCCAAGGAGGACGGTAGTCCGTATGCTACGGTGAAGAGCAAAGATGTGGCTAAAGCTATTGAAGAGAATGTGGATGTGTGCAATTTGAAGCAAACCTTTGCGAATGCATTCTCCGATTTTGGAAGTCTTCTTCATAGCCGACTGATTACGAATGTCAGTACTGTAAAGGAGCAAAATGAACAGGACGATATAGCTGACGATATATTTAATCGCCTAAAGCCGATTCCTTTGGTGGATAAATACGTCGCTTTCCAAGCTCTTTCAGATAATTGGCAGGTGATAGCGGGGGATATAGAGACTATACAAAGTGAGGGAATTGATGCTGTGCGGGTAGTAGAGCAGGCTTATAAACTTGTGAAGAAAGGTGATGAAGAGATAGAAGTGCCCGATGGATTGAAGGGGCGCATCTTGCCGTTTGAATTGGTACAACATGAGAAATTTCAAGCCGAACTGGATGCTATCAGTGAAAAGCTAGCGGAAGTAGAGGAAATTGCATCCTCGCTTGAAGAACTGCGTGACGGTTTCACCGAAGAAGAAGGGCAAGCCTATCTGGATGAAGATGATAATACCAAGTTCAATAAGAATGCCATAAAGGCCGATGCCAAAGCTAAAGGCGATGAAGTGGAACCGGAAACCAAAGCTAAACTGAAAGAGATTGTGAGTTTATGGGATAAAATTACTAAACTCAATAAAAATATCAAGGAGGATAAAGCTGCATTGCTGCAACTTACTATTGATGCCATAGAACATCTAAGCAATGAAGATATAGAGTTCTTCCTGCACAAGAAGTGGATTGACCCGGTGTGTGGTGGCATTAATGGCACATTGTCATCTGTCTTTTCTGCTCTTGAGAAATCAGTCACGGCACTGGAAGCAAAGTATGCCTTATCATATAATGAAATTGAAAACAATATTGCCGATGCCCAAAAAGAGCTGTCGGAACTGATTGGTCAGCTTACGGGTGATGAGTTTGCGGTGAAGGGGTTGCAGGAATTGCAGAATAGATTAAAGAATTGGGGAAAATCCTCTTCTCTTATTTCTATGTTTCCACAAGCAGGAGAAGTGAAACCACGTGTCCGTTTCAAAGGGTTTAAGGAAGACTGGAAGACAGTCCCTTTTGATATTGTTTTCCGTTATTTAAAAAACAATACCTTATCACGCGCAGATTTAAATGAAACATTAGGGAGTGCTAGAAATATACATTATGGTGATATTTTAATTAAATTTGGAACTTTGATTGATATTAGAAAAGACGATTTACCATACATTACAAATCATTTCTTAGCTAATCAGTTAACCAATAATTGTAAATTACAAAAAGGCGATATAGTTTTTGCCGATGCTGCAGAGGATAGTACTGTAGGTAAATGTACGGAGATTACATTCATTGGTGAGGAAAAAGTTGTAGCAGGATTACATACGATACCGTGTAGAACTTTATTTGAGTTTAGCGAGGGATATTTAGGCTTTTATTTAAATTCCCCTTCTTACCATAACCAACTATTACCACTAATGCAGGGTACTAAAATTTCCAGTATTTCAAAGTCTGCATTATTGAATACAAGTATCTCCTTTCCGAGTAGTATTGCCGAGCAGCGTCAAATCGCCTCTTTCTTCCGTTCCCTCGACACACAAATATCCTTAGAAACTCAACGACTTGAGAAACTCAAGCAAATCAAGTCAGCTTGCTTGGATAAAATGTTTGTATAACGAAACAAATTAATAAAATGGAAGAAAAGGATAAGAGCAATATCATCATTTATCAGAGTGAGGACGGACAGACACACATAGAGGTGCGGATGGACGAAGATACCGTATGGCTCACACAACAGCAAATTTGTGAGTTGTTCGACAAGTCGAAATCAACCATTAGCGAACATATTAAAAACGTATTTGAAGAAGGAGAACTACAGCGTGATTCAGTTGTTCGGAAAATCCGAACAACTGCCGCAGATGGGAAATCATACGAAACCTTGTATTACAATCTGGACGTAATCATATCTGTTGGATATAGAGTGAAATCAATACAAGGCACCCATTTTAGAATTTGGGCAACGGCACGTCTTAAAGAATATATCATCAAGGGCTTCACCATGGATGATGAACGATTGAAACAAACGGGAGGAGGAGGTTATTGGAAAGAACTGCTCGACCGCATACGCGACATTCGTTCATCAGAAAAAGTGATGTATCGACAGGTGCTCGATATTTATGCTACGGCGATTGATTATGACCCACGTTCTGATGTATCCATCGAATTCTTCAAAATAGTGCAAAACAAACTGCATTTTGCCGCTCATGGGCATACTGCCGCCGAAGTGATTTATGAACGGGCGGATGCAAACCAACACATGATGGGACTGACCTCTTTCAAGGGAGACCATCCTACATTGCGCGATGCCAAAATAGCGAAGAATTACTTAAGCGAAGAAGAATTGAAAGTTCTGAATAATTTAGTTTCCGGATATTTCGATTTTGCCGAAGTGCAAGCCATGAAGCATCGTGCTATGTATATGAAAGATTATATTCAGCATCTTGAAGCAATCCTTTCCTCTACGGGAGAACAACTCTTGAATGGTTGTGGAACCGTCAGTCATGAGCAGGCCATGGAAAAAGCGGAAAAGGAATATAGGAAGTTTGATGTCCGTACACTTTCTCCCGTAGAACAAGCCTATCTGGATAATATAAAGATATTGAACAAAAAAGTTAAAGGAAAGAAATAGTCTTGTATGTATAACCTATAAATGCCCAAAGCTATATGCCAAACGACAATACGCAATTCTTCATCAAAGAAAGTGCTTTTGAACAGGCACTTGTTGATTTGCTTCCCCACCACGGATGGGAGAAGGAGGTAATAATGCAACCCAGTGAAGCAGATCTGATACAAAACTGGGCCAATATAATCTTTGATAATAATAGAGACATCAACCGACTGGGCAATGCTACGCTTACTACGAGTGAGATGCAGCAAATCATCGACCAGGTGAATCGTTGCGACAATCCATACGCCATGAACAGACTTATTAATGGCGGGCAGGTATGTATCAAACGTGATAATCCTGTGGATACGAATAATTGTGGTAAAGAGGTATATCTCAAAATATTCGATGCTCGTGAAATCAGTGCCGGACAAAGCCGTTATCAGATAGTGCGCCAGCCTCGATTTAAAGCTTCGCACCCTTTAGGTGGAGATCGGCGAGGCGATGTGATGCTATTGATCAATGGTATGCCTGTTATCCACATTGAACTGAAACGTTCAAAAGTGGATGTGAGCCAAGCTACTTTTCAGATCAAACGCTATACCCACGAAGGTGTATTTGGCAGTGGTATTTTTAAGATGGTACAGATATTTGTTGCAATGACTCCTGAAGAGACGCTTTACTTTGCCAATCCCGGACTGGAAGAAAACTTTAAACCTGAATATTATTTTCATTGGGAGGACTTCAATAATACCATCGTTAGTGATTGGCGAAGAGTTGTATCCGACCTGCTAAGTATTCCTATGGCCCACCAGCTTGTGGGATATTACACCATTGCGGACGATAAAGACAAGACGTTAAAGGTACTTCGCAGTTATCAATATTTTGCAGTCAATAAGATAAGTGATGTGACCCATAAAACCAATTGGGATACGCACCAACATCGTGGAGGCTTCATCTGGCATACAACAGGGTCTGGCAAAACCATGACCAGCTTTAAATCGGCACAACTGATAGCTAACTCAGGCGATGCGGACAAAGTGGTATTCCTTATGGATCGTATTGAGCTGAGCATACAGTCACTTGATGAATATCGTGGCTTTGCCGGAGAATCTGATGTAATACAAGACACACAGAATACTGCCATTCTGGTCAGCAAACTGCAAAGTACTGATAACGATGACCGCTTGATTGTAACCTCTATCCAAAAAATGTCGAATGTTAACAGCGAACATGGCATTTCACAGGCCGAAATAGATAGCATCGGACGTAAACGATTGGTATTTATTATAGACGAATGTCATAGAAGCGTATTTGGCGATATGCTTATCGACATTAAGAATACATTTCCTCGTGCGTTGCTTTTTGGCTTCACAGGTACGCCGGTGTTTGAAGAAAATGCCCACAACGAAATCATGACCGAAACGCTTTTCGGCGATATGCTTCATAAATACACCATTGCCAATGGCATCCCCGACCATAACGTACTTGGATTTGATCCTTATCGCATAAACACCTATGATGACAACGAACTACGCGAAAAAGCTGCATTTGCTCAGTTAAGAGTGAAGCGCATCGAAGAGATTGAAGGTGATGAGGAGAAAATGGCAATCTACAATAAATTTGTCAATGAGTTGCAGATGCCCAAAAATTACACTGAAGGCGGTGAGACAAAACATGGTATAGAATATTATCTTCCCAACGATATCTATCAACAGCCCATTCATCACCAAGCTGTAGCGGCCGATATTATAAAAAGTCGTGGCCAGCTAAGCAAGAACGACAAGTTTCATGGAATATTGGCTACACAAAATATACCGGAAGCTATAGCTTACTATAAACTATTCAAAGCGCAATATCCCTCGTTGAATGTGGTAACTGTGTTCGACAATAATATCGACAATTCCAATGAAGGAATCGCCAAGGAAGATGCATTACTGGAAATACTTAAAGATTATAATGATAAATATCACACCTCTTTTCAGCTTTCTACTTACGCGAAATATAAGAAAGATGTGGCAAAACGATTGGCTCACAAAAAGCCCTATCTTGGTATAGAGCATGACCACAATCAGCAGATAGATTTACTCATTGTGGTTACGCAGATGCTTACCGGCTACGATTCAAAATGGGTGAATACGCTCTATGTGGATAAGCTGATGAAGTATGTGGATATCATCCAAGCTTTCTCGCGCACCAATCGCTTGTTTGGACCTGATAAACCTTTTGGCATTATCCGCTACTACACATTCCCATACACTATGCAGCAGAATATTAACGATGCGCTTGAGGTATATGTGGATCGCCCGCTTGGTGTGTTTGTAGATAAGTTAGAAAGTAATTTGGTTAATATCAACCAACGTTTCCTGCATATACGCGACATATTCCAATCACACCGGATCGCTAACTTTGAACGGTTGCCCGATACTCGTGAAGACCGCAATATGTTTGCTAAGGACTTCAGCCAGATGACTCATCTACTCGAAGCTGCTAAACTGCAAGGATTCTTATGGGATAAAGTCGAGTATGAATTTCAGCATGGTGATACTTATACTTATGTAAGAATGGAGCTTGATGAACAGACCTACTTAATTTTGTTACAACGCTATCGCGAGTTGTTTGAAGGTAGAGAAGGTGGCGGTGAAGCCAATGATTTTGACTATCCTATCGATACTTATATCACCGAAACCGGTACGGGCACCATAGATGCGGAATATATTAACTCGAAGTTTGTGAAGTTCATCAAAAACCTTTATACTACTGGTCCTGGTAGCGAACTTACGAAAGAGGCTTTTAAAGAGCTGCATAAAACATTTGCCTCACTTTCGCAGAAAGACCAACGAACGGCAATGGTGATACTGCACGACATTCAATCGGGTGATTTGCATCTTGCCCCAGGCAAAACTATCTATGACTATATCATAGAATATCAACTCCGTGAGCTACACAAGCAAATAATGATTTTAGTAGAAGCTACAGGTATAAATGCCAGTCAGTTAGAACATATCATGAACAGAGACATTACGGAACAAAACTTAAATGAGTATAGCCAATTTGATAATCTGAAGTTAACCTTGAATATGGCTAAGACTCGTGAGTTCCTTACCAAAACAGAAGGTGTGGAAGTTCCTGCACGCATGGTTATGCCCAAAATTGATAAGATACTTAGAGAGTTTATCCTTGATGGAAGTTGTAGAGAGCGTATCCTAAAAGCCTACCTGAATGAAGATGAAAATTACTCTACTGATACAATCAGTCAGAAATCATTAACGGAACAATCCGTTGTGGTTTTAGAAAATTCACAAGAAACCGAAAGAGAGCAGTCTTTCGACATTGATGTCGTAAAAGCAAAAGTAAAAGATATATTGACAACGACTTTAAGTGGAGCACTTCCGCAAATGCGTCCCATAGAAGAAGTGCTAAATAGCGTATTCTATGTGATTGGTAAGGAATCCGTTGAATCACTTGACAATGTGGGGTTGTTTATTAATAGGGCTTTCAGCAATCTATATGGAAAGAAAGTAACCATAGTAGATAAGTTTGTGGCATTCAATTTGCTTGTGACCAAATATGAAGCCTACCTTAAAAAACTATATTACTTGATGCATAACAGTGGTGTACCTGCACGAAACGAAGGTGAGGATGTGACATGGAAAAATGTAATCTATGCTCATAGATGCCTTTGGAACTTGAAATTTAGTACTGATGTAGCCAAACAGCAATTGTATCAATACCTAATGTTGATTAAGGGTTGGCGCAATGATGAATCGCATATTTCGCCTACTGCTTCTGAACAGGAAGTAGATACTGCCATCAGTATAATTATTTCAATGTATTTCTATGCTACAGGAGCCTCTATCACCGATTTGGAAATGGCGGGTCATGATGTAAGTGCACATTGTAGCTGTAGACTTTATTCCGTTACTAATGATGAAAATTATTCTGGTGTAGCTGCAGAAACTATTGATATTAGAAAATTGCCAGAAGAAAAGCGAATTGAAATACTCAGGAAGTGCATTGTTAAGCTTCTGGGGTATAATCCTAAGAAATCGGCTTTCTCCAAGCAACGGCACTGGGAGGCAATTTACCGTATAGCAGCTGATAAAGGATTCATTATTGATGGTGATTACGCTTATTTTAAAAGAATTATTGATGGGATGCAACTACTAAATATTCCTGTACCTTTTAATATGGACTTATTGGAGCGGTTAAATCAAGGTATTTATGCAAAGAATATTGGAGATTGGTCACCTGAAGGGCTTGACGGGAAAAAGCTTCAGGAGTACAAAGACATCAAAAGCTGTGCCGATGCGTTCAGTAAAATAATAGATGAAAATACTCAGCAAAAAGATAATCTTTAAAAATGTATGGCAGCGGTTGAAGTATATGATAAAAATTTAAAATGACTACATTGGTTATGCTATTATGAATGGCTATTTCCTTGTTGTAGAGACTACTTTGAATACTATCATTCATTATCAGTGCTTTACACCTCTTGCTTGTAGAGATTGCCAGAATATTTTGGTTTCCCCTGTTTCTTTGTTTTTTCTCCCTTGTAGAGATATGTATTTTGTAATGTATTGCTTATGAGATGTTTGTGCGAAATGATTGTAGATGCCATTTTCTTGTTTTCTCTTGCTATCCACCCTAACTTTGCAACATCGAATTTGAGAAAAGCAGATGGTTGAATCGTTGAGGCCTCACGGTGAAAACTTCTGCTTCTCGGGTAAGATAAGAGAAATCATATATACATTATTAATCATTTAAAACATTATTATTATGGCATTTTACAAGAAATTTCAATCGAAACTGAATGATTTGTGGTATCCGAAAGCAATTACTACCGGTATACCTATTTCTACAGATAAAGTAGCTGACAAACTGTCCTTGCAATCTACCGTCACCCGTGGTGACACGTACGCCGTGCTGAAAAACCTGGGAAGTGTGATGGCCGACTACATGGCTATGGGGCGTACGGTGAAGATTGAGGGGGTAGGTACTTTCTACTATACCACAGCTACGAACAAACAGGGAGTTACTACGCCTGCTGAGGTGAGTTCGGCACAGATTAATGGCATACGTGTACGTTTCATTCCCGAAGTGAAACGCAGTAGCAGCAAGAAGATAACTACTCGCTCTATGGTGGATGTAGATGTTGACTGGACGGACATAGAGAAGCTTGCCAACGGTGGTAGTACCGATGGAGGTAATGGCGGTAATCAGGGCGGCTCCGCCGGCGGCGACGGCGGTATCGAGGACGATCCGCTGGGCTAATCTCCCGGTTCCGGCAAGTTGGTAACTTCTGATATTTCATGACTTGTGATAGATGGTTTCCATGCAATCCCTCCGTTTGAAGGGAAAGCATGGAAACTTTCGTTTTAGCATCTTTTAGTGTTATTTTTCTATTTTATTTCATTGATAATCCGTAATTTCGGACGATTTTTTATAAAACAGACCGAATAACTAATAATTTATAATATGGAAAATCTCAACACAGCGCTTCTGCTGATGGCGGTAGGTATGGTAACAGTGTTCTGTATCCTGCTGATTGTAATCTACTTAGGTAAAGGACTTATTCTTCTGGTAAACAAGTACGCCCCTGAAGAGGTGGTGCCGGATAAGAAAGGTGCGCAAGG